>OOCF01000047.1_pt1 | contig 71607 bp, 57 predicted proteins | sample 1671001 | NCBI WGS metagenome assembly OOCF01 (sample SAMN06348112, study PRJEB24527) | human gut metagenome | biome: human gut; feature: ankylosing spondylitis patient; material: feces | host: Homo sapiens | place: China | collected 2015-10
CGGGTGCCGACTGGCGCCCGTCTAAAAGGGGCTACCCTAAAATTGGAAGTTTACATTCAAAAGCCCATGAAGGCTTATATATATGGCAGATTGTTCCGTATCGTCTGGAAGAAACTCTTGTATCGACTGCATGAAACTTTAGTATCGACTGGAAGAAACTTTTGTTTCATGCAGACGAAACTTTAGTTTCATCAGGACGATACTTTTTTTTCGTCCTGTCGAAACTCTTGTTTCAACCTGTCGAAACGATTGTTTTGTCCTGATAAACTTTCTGATTCCGGCTTTCAGAGCCGGAAAAACATTCTTTCGAAGCTGATAAAATGTATGCCCGCTTCCGGCACATTATGCCGTAAATTTCAGATTATTGTGCCGAAACTTTTCCGTATGTCTATTTTCTTATTAAATTTGCAGCCTAAATTACGGGACAGAGTATCCTGTATAAAAAGGAAAGAAATAAAATTAGTATACAACAATGAGTAAGAAGTTTACCGAATATTCGCAGCTGAACCTTTCTGATATCAACAAGGAAGTGCTGAAGAAGTGGGATGAGAACGATGTGTTCTCCCGCAGTATGACAGAACGTGAGGGACATCCTTCATTTGTATTTTATGAAGGTCCTCCTTCGGCAAATGGTATGCCGGGCATTCACCACGTGATGGCACGTACGATTAAGGATACCTTCTGCCGCTTCAAGACCATGAAAGGATTCCAGGTGAAACGTAAGGCAGGATGGGATACACACGGACTGCCGGTGGAACTGGGTGTGGAAAAAGCTTTGGGCATTACCAAGGAAGATATCGGTAAGACCATTTCTGTGGCAGAATATAACAAACACTGCCGTACTGATGTGATGAAGTTCACGAAAGAGTGGACCGACCTGACTCACAAGATGGGTTACTGGGTTGATCTGGACAATCCGTATATCACTTATGACAACCGTTATATCGAGACTTTGTGGTGGCTGCTGAAACAGCTCTACGGCAAAGGCCTGCTGTATAAAGGATATACCATTCAGCCTTATTCACCGGCTGCCGGAACCGGACTGAGCTCTCACGAATTGAACCAGCCGGGATGTTACCGCGACGTGAAGGACCTGACCGTTGTGGGACAGTTCAAGATGAAGAATCCGAAACCGGAAATGGCCCAGTGGGGTACTCCTTATTTCCTGGCATGGACAACCACTCCGTGGACTTTGCCTTCAAATACAGCATTGTGTGTCGGCCCGAAGATTGAGTATGTGGCTGTACAGACTTATAATGCCTATAATGGCGAGAAAATGACAGTTGTACTGGCCAAGCCGTTGCTTTACATGCACTTCAATAAGAAAGCGGAAGAACTTTCCCTGGAAGATTACAAACCGGGTGACAAGCTGATTCCGTTCAAGGTTGTAGGCGAATACAAGGGAACAGATCTGGTTGGTATGGAATACGAACAGTTGCTCCCGTGGGTAAAACCGGTGGAAGTGACCGAAGACGGCGGATGGCATGAGGCTGCTGCCAAGGCATTCCGTGTGATTCCGGGTGATTATGTAACTACGGAAGACGGTACGGGTATTGTACACATTGCACCGACCTTCGGTGCAGATGACGCCAATGTGGCACGTGCTGCCGGCATTCCTTCTCTGTTTATGATCAACAAGAAGGGTGAAACCCGCCCGATGGTGGATCTGACCGGTAAGTTCTATCTGCTGGATGAACTGGACGAGAACTTTGTCAAGGAATGTGTTGATGTAGAAAAATACAAGGAATATCAGGGCCGTTGGGTGAAGAATGCTTATGATCCGCAGTTCACCGTTGATGGTAAATATGACGAAAAGGCCGCACAGGCTGCTGAGTCGCTGGATGTGTATATCTGCATGAAGATGAAGCAGGAAAACCTGGCCTTCAAGACAGAAAAGCATGTACACAACTATCCTCACTGCTGGCGTACGGACAAACCGGTATTGTATTATCCGCTGGATAGCTGGTTCATCCGTTCTACTGCAGCGAAGGAACGCATGATCGAACTGAACAAGACCATCAACTGGAAGCCTGAATCCACCGGATCCGGACGTTTCGGAAAGTGGCTGGAAAATCTGAATGACTGGAACCTGAGCCGTTCACGTTACTGGGGTACTCCGCTGCCTATCTGGAGAAGTGAAGAAGGCGAGGAGATCTGTATCGGTTCGGTAGAAGAACTCTATAATGAAATTGAGAAATCGGTAGCTGCCGGTTTCATGACTGAAAATCCGTATAAGAAGCTGGGCTTCGTACCGGGAACATATACCAAGGAGAACTACGAAAAGATCGATCTGCACCGTCCGTATGTGGACGACATCATTCTGGTTTCTGCCAGCGGCAAGCCGATGAAGCGTGAATCAGACCTGATCGACGTCTGGTTTGACTCCGGTGCCATGCCATACGCTCAGTTGCATTATCCGTTTGAGAACAAGGAAATCGTGGACAACCGTTCCTACTATCCGGCAGATTTCATCGCCGAAGGTGTGGACCAGACCCGCGGATGGTTCTTTACCCTGCATGCCATTGCTACGATGGTATTCGACAGTGTAGCTTACAAGAACGTAATTTCCAACGGACTTGTACTTGACAAGAACGGAAACAAGATGTCAAAACGTCTGGGTAACGCCGTTGATCCGTTTGGAACCATCGAAAAATTCGGTTCCGATCCGCTGCGCTGGTACATGATTACCAACTCTTCTCCGTGGGACAACCTGAAGTTCGATGTGGATGGAGTGGACGAAGTGCGCCGCAAGTTCTTCGGTACCTTGTATAATACCTATTCGTTCTTTGCATTGTATGCCAATGTAGATGGCTTTACCTATGCTGAGGCAGATGTTCCGATGAAAGAACGTCCGGAGATCGACCGCTGGATCTTGTCTTTGCTGAACTCACTGATTCAGGAGGTAGATGCTTGCTATAATGACTACGAACCGACTAAGGCCGGCCGTGCAATCACAGACTTTGTGAACGATAACTTGAGTAACTGGTATGTACGTCTGAACCGTAAACGTTTCTGGGGAAGCGCGATGTCAACCGACAAGCTTTCTGCTTACCAGACTCTGTATACCTGTCTGGAAACCGTGGCTAAACTGATGGCTCCGATCGCACCGTTCTATGCAGACCGTCTGTATATGGATCTGATTCAGGTTACCGGACGTGATCATGTCGTATCTGTTCACCTGGCAGATTTCCCGGTAGCAGACGCTTCTCTGATCAACAAGGAACTGGAAGCCCGCATGCAGATGGCTCAGGATGTAACTTCCATGGTATTGGCTTTGCGCCGCAAAGTAAATATCAAGGTTCGCCAGCCGCTGCAGTGTATCATGATTCCGGTAGTTGATGAGACACAGAAACGTCACATCGAAGCTGTGAAAGATCTGATCATGAGCGAGGTGAACGTGAAGGAAATCCACTTCGAAGAAGGTGCTTCCGGCATTCTGGTGAAGAAAGTAAAATGCGACTTCAAGAAGCTGGGTCCGAAGTTCGGAAAGCAGATGAAGGCTGTAGCTGCTGCTGTTGCAGAGATGTCACAGGAGGCAATTGCCGAACTGGAAAAGAACGGCCGCTATACCTTCGTGCTGGATGGCGCGGAAGCTGTTGTAGAGGCTGCTGACGTGGAAATCTTCAGTGAAGACATCCCCGGCTGGCTGGTTGCTAATGAAGGAACCCTGACCGTAGCTCTCGAAGTGACTGTAACGGAAGAACTGAAACGTGAAGGTATCGCCCGTGAACTGGTGAACCGTATTCAGAACATCCGTAAGAGCAGCGGTTTTGAAATCACAGATAAGATCACCATTGTCCTGTCAAGAAATTCCAACTCGGATGATGCAGTGAATGAATATAATACTTATATTTGTAACCAGGTTCTGGCTACCTCTCTGGTTCTTGCAGATGAAGTGACCGATGGAACCGAACTGAATTTTGACGACTTTAACTTGTATATTAAAGTAAACAAATTGTGATAAATGATCCCATCCACCCGGACTTGTTCCGGGTGGATACTATTATTAATTTTTAAAACCTAATCACTATGGCTGAAAAGACGAGATACTCGGACGCTGAACTCGAGGAGTTCCGTGCCATTATCATGGAAAAACTTCAGCTCGCAGAACGCGACTATGAGAAATTAAGAAGCAGTATGATGAATGCTGACGGCAATGACACTGATGATACATCGCCTACATATAAGGTTTTGGAAGAAGGTGCCAACACTTTGTCGAAGGAAGAAACAACCCGTCTGGCTGCCCGTCAGTTGAAGTTCATACAGAATTTGCGTGCCGCTTTGGTACGTATTGAAAACAAAACGTATGGCATTTGCCGTGAAACCGGCAAGCTGATTCCTGCAGAACGTCTTCGTGCCGTACCGCATGCAACGTTGAGCATCGAGGCCAAGCAGCAGGGAAAGAGATGAGGTATTTGATTGACAATTGACGACTGGAAGCCGGTTTGCCGGCGATTTGTTTTCAGTTGTCAATTGTCAATTTTTCAATGAAAAAGAAGGATGAAGAATATGTTTACGCAAGGCCGTCTGGCAGCCTTGATTGTTTTGGTGGTATTGGTAATTGATCAGGTAATCAAGATTTGTGTGAAGACCGGTATGTATTTGCATGAAAGTATTCATGTGACCGACTGGTTTTACATTTATTTTACGGAGAACAACGGTATGGCTTTCGGTATGGAGATCATCGGAAAGCTTTTCCTGAGCTTGTTCCGCATTGTAGCTGTTGTGCTGATTGCGTGGTATCTGACGCGGGTTGTCAAGCAGAAGCCGCGGGTGAAGAACGGATACATCGTTTGTCTGTCACTGATTCTTGCCGGTGCGGTGGGAAATATTATTGACTGTGTGTTCTACGGTGAATTTTTCAGCGCCAGTACCCATACGGACATTGCTACCTGGGTGCCTATGGGACAAGGATATGCTGACTGGCTGCACGGAAGAGTGGTCGACATGTTTTATTTCCCGATTATTGATACCTACTGGCCCGACTGGATACCATTCGTAGGCGGTGAGCATTTCATCTTCTTCAGCCCGATCTTTAATTTTGCCGATGCGGCCATCAGTTGCGGCATCATAGCATTACTTCTTTTTTATAGCCGTTATTTGAACGAAGGGACTCATATCTCTTCCAATAAATAAGCAGATGACGATGATGAAGAGTATTCGAAAGGGAGGTATCTCCATGCTTCTTTTGTTAGGTCTGGCGGGTTGCGGTAAAGAGATCCCGTCAGACATTATCCAGCCGTCGGAAATGGAAAGTCTGTTGTATGACTATCATCTGGCAACGACGATGGGGAATGATCTGCCCTATGGGGAGACTTACAAGAAAGAAGCTTATCTGGATTATGTTTTCGACAAGCACCATGTGACTGAAGCGGAGTTTGATTCTTCCATGGTGTGGTACACCCGTCATACTTATCATCTGGTTACAATTTATGAAAACGTCCAGAAGCGTTTTGAGGAAGATGAGAAACATCTCCGGATGCGGATGAGCAAGGTAAGCGGACAGGTTGCGGTTTCTCTGTCAGGGGATTCAGTGGATATCTGGCAGGATCAGCCGATATGCTGGCTCTCTTCCGGAACATGGACGAACAAATTGGTTTTCGACCTGAAGGCAGATACAAGTTTCAAGCCGAAGGATGCATTGGTGTTCGAAGCCGGCTTCCTGTTTATGCCGCAGCATAACCCTTCTGCAAAGGCAGTGATCGGACTGAACTTCTACTTTGAGAATGACAGTGTCATGGGAAAAACGCAGGTCGTAACGGCTTCAGGTCCTCAGCGCCTGTATTTCAAGCCAGATTCAGCCTTCCAGTTCAAGAACGTCAGTGGTTTTGTATATTATACGGATGATCAGAAGCATCCTGAAGCAAGCTTGTTGCTGCATGATATTCGTCTGATGCGTTATCATGACAAGAACAACGGAGTTCAGTCTCCGGAGGAAAAGCTTGGGTTGCAGGCAGATTCGCTGGCTGGCGATTCTTCTCGTACGGCAGTTCGTGTGGATACGTTACGGACAACGCGTCCGGTGCGGGGAACGGCTGCCCGGAATAAAGCAGGTCAGACACGATGAAACAGTATGCTGCCCATCGGGTTTATCTGGCTGGGACGGAGAAATGGTGTAATGGTCCTCAGGTGGTCAGCGTGTCAGAGGGGAAAGTGCTTTCCCTGTTTCCTTTTTCCGGAGAAATACCTTCTGTCGAATGGTTAGGCGGGTTGCTGATCGTAGCCCCTTGTCTGCCTGAACGTATGGAAGCAGAATCCTTGACCCATTTCCTGAAACGTATTCCCAAGAGTAATATGGATAGCGGAACGGCTTCCGGTCTGTGGCATGTCACTTTCTTCGATGTACATGCCATGGAGTTTACCGCTGCAAGCCGTATAATCCGCTTGTGATGTCTTGCTGCTCCTTCTGACCGATCAGGATCGTCTGCGGAATTCTGCGCATACGATAGCTGTGGCAACGGCTACATTGAGTGATTCGCTGGTGGTCTGCCCTTGCGGGTAGTTGGGGATCAGCAGTCTCCGGTTTACCGATTGTGCCACTTGTGGGCTGATTCCGTTTCCTTCATTTCCCATGATGATGATTCCGTTTGTACTCAGTTCCTGAGCATACAGATTCTCTCCGTCAAGGAAGGTACCGAAGACGGGAACTTCTTTCGGCTGCGCCTGCAGGAAAGCCGGCAGATCACAATAGTGCAGCTGTACCCGTGCCAGTGCTCCCATGGTAGCCTGTACCGTCTTGGGGTTGAATGCATCCACGCAACCGTTGGAACAGAAGATGTGATGAATCCCGAACCAGTCAGCAATGCGGATAATGGTACCGAGGTTTCCCGGATCCTGTACATCGTCCAAAGCCAGACAGAGTGAACGTTCTGCTATTTTCGGATCCCATTCATAATGCGGTATTTCGAAAAGGGCGAGTACTTCCTGGGGAGTTTTCAGCAGACTGGCGCGTGACAGTTCTTCCCGGCTTACTTCAATGGTCTCTTCAGCTTCGATCAGAGGATGTTCGTTCAGCCATTTGTCGGTGCCCAGCAGCAGCCGGCAAGGGAAATGTCCCAGCAAATCTCCCACCAGTTTATGTCCTTCGGCAATGAATACTTGCTCTTCTTTCCGGTATTTTTTCAATTCCAGAGAACGGATGTATTTGATCTTGTTTTTACTCAGCATGATGTCTGTTCCGTTAAAAATAACATTTATTATCTGACAAAGCTAAAAAGATATTTTCAATTTATGCCTATATTTGCAAAGATATTTGCGTAGGTCTGCTGTTTATATGAGGAAAATAAAATGTTGTTTTACCGGTTTGTTCCTTTCGGCACTGTTGTTCAGTGGCTGTTCGGTGAGTAAGTTTATTCCCGAAGGGCATTATTTGTTGGATGACGTGAAGATAGAATCCGACAACAGGGAAGTCAAACCTTCGCAAATGAATGCATACGTGCGGCAGACACCGAATGCCAAGTGGTTCAGTCTTTTCAAACTCCCTTTAGCCATTTATAGTGCATCAGGACGCGATTCAACCAAGTGGATGAACCGTTTTCTGCGCAAGATCGGGGAGGCTCCCCGGATTTATGATCCGGAACTGGCCGAAGAAACCCGCCAGCAGATTGAACAGGCCGTGCAGAACATGGGATATATGGGAGCCCGAGTGGAACTTTCTGAACATAAGAAGAATGACAGGCTGAAAGCACGGTATCGTATCTTTACGGGTGAGCCTTATATCGTGGAACACATTGCCTATGACATCAATGATTACAAAATAGATGATTACATGCTGGCTGATTCTGCGCATACGCTTCTTCATCCGGGGATGCGTTTTGACGTTAACCAGCTGGATGCCGAACGTCAGCGTATAACCCGTTATCTGCAGGATCATGGATATTACCGGTTCAACAAGGATTTCATTACTTATCAGGCCGATACGATGCTCAACACCCGGAAGGTGGATCTGACCATGCAGCTGATGCCTTATCAGCGGAAGAAAGAAGATGAACCGACACCTCACCGGCAGTATGTGGTCCGGGAGGTTAATTATCTGATTGATGTGGAAGAGTCGGATCCGGCAAGCATACTTCCGCAGGATTATGATTCTCTTACATACAAGGGACTGAATCTTTATTTCAACAAGAAGCCTTTCCTGCGTCCTTCCGTTCTTGCTGACAATACTTTTCTTCGGCCCGGACGGCAGTATCGGAGTCGGGATGTACAAAACACCTATTCGGCGCTGGGACGGCTGAATATTCTGAAATATTCGAATATCCGCTTCCGGGAAGAAGTGCGGGAAGACTCGGCTTATCTGGATGCTTTCATCACCTTGTCCAGAAACAAGAACAAGTCGCTGGCTTTTGAAATTGAAGGGACAAACTCGGCAGGTGATTTGGGAGCGGCCGCTTCAGTGGCTTATACCCATCGGAATCTGTTCCGGGGATCGGAAACCTTTACAGCCAAAGTGCGTGGAGCCTACGAAGCCATTACCGGTCTGGAAGGATATGCCAACAATAACTACATGGAGTATGCTGTGGAGACAGGCCTCAGCTTCCCTGAATTTATGTTTCCGTTTCTGTCGTCTGACTTTAAACGGCGTATCCGTGCGACCTCGGAAGTGACTGCAAAGTTCAACTGGCAGGTGCGTCCGGAATTTGAACGTACCGTAGCATCGGCAGGATGGAGTTATCGCTGGACCAGGCGACAGAAAGCAAACCATCGTTTTGATGTGCTTGATGTGAACTATATTTATATGCCGTATCGTTCGGAAACCTTTAAGGAATATCTGGACGTGATGGATGAAATCAATCCTTTGTTGCGATATAGTTACGAGGATCTGATGATTGTTCGTATGGGCTATACCTATACCTACAACAGTGCCGGAGCTGCTGCACTCAAAACTTCCCGGCGAAATTCGTATTCCATACGTTTCAATATCGAGGAGGCAGGTAACCTGCTGTATGCTTTTTCCAGGATGGTGCATGGCCATCCTCAGAACGGTGAAGCCTTTCAGATGGCGAATATAAACTTTGCCCAGTATGTGAAAGCTGATTTTGACTATGCGAAGAATTTCATGATTGACGAGCGTAATTCACTGGTATTCCATGTCGGGTTGGGACTGGCTTATCCTTATGGAAACTCCAAGAGTCTTCCGTTTGAAAAACTGTACTTCTCGGGAGGAGCCAACAGTGTCCGCGGATGGAGTGTCCGTTCGCTGGGACCGGGAGGATATCGTGGAAGCGACAATAGCCTGGACTATGTGAACCATACCGGTGATATGAAACTGGACCTGAATCTGGAATACCGTACGCATTTGTTCTGGAAACTGAACGGTGCTGCCTTTATTGATGCCGGTAATGTATGGAACATCCGGAACCGGGAAAACCAGCCGGAAGGACTTTTCAGATTCAACCGTTTCTATAAACAACTGGCGGTCGCTTACGGATTAGGTATCCGGTTTGACCTGGATTTCCTGATTCTCCGTTTTGACAGTGGCATGAAAGCTATAAACCCGATGTATACAGGAAAAGATCGTTTCCCGATTATCTCTCCGAAATTCAGCCGGGACTTTGCTTTCCATTTTGCAGTGGGATATCCGTTCTGATGTATAACCAATGATAACAAGTATATGAAGCAGACAGAAAAAAATACGTATACCGAAGAAGAAATCGAAGAATTGAAAAAATGGTTTGAGAGCCAGCAGTTGCCGGAAGAACTGGCACTGGATAAGGCGACGTATATTCCTAACCTGCGGGATACACTGGATCGTCTGCTGGAACAGGCGAATTTGTGTTGCGGAAATCCGAAGATGCAGGGATGTATCATCCTGCTGGAACGGATTAGGGAAAAACTCGTTTCTCAATCGAAATAGGCAGTAACGGAAAAAAGCAGACAGACAGAAAAGATGATCGGACGGATGATCTTTCTGCCTGTCTGCTTTTTTGAGACCGTATGTATAACGGTATGGAGGTTATTCTTCCGGGACGTAAATGATTTCTCCGTTTTCCAGCTCATAGGCGATGCCTACTTTCTTTCCTTTTTTCCCGCTCTGTGAGGAAGTATCTTCGCTGGGGGTATACCTGTTGATCTTTTCACCTTCCTTGGTAATGATTTCCATATTTTCTTTTCCAGGGTTCTTCACCATCGTAAAATCTTCCTGGCTGAACATCTCCGTCATACTGTAACGGCTGACCAGGGCAACCATAAGTGCCACGGCAAATACCATGGCTACATCAAAAAGGTTGCTGACCACACTCATCGGGTCGTTGTCTTCTTCCTTGCGTAACAGATTTCTTCTCATAAGGCTTCAGGCTTTTCGTTGAACAGGTTGGAAAGGAATTCCAGGTTGGTCATATCCTGCAGATACCAGCGCTGTTTGACCTGTTGGGTAATGAAACCGACGGCTGCTGCAAACAGACCGACAACCGTTGTGGCAAAAGCGACCTGCATGTTATAGGCCATGGATGAGATGTCTCCGGTGGAAAGTCCCACCAGGGCAGGTCCCATCGGGATCAGTGTTCCCATCAGTCCCAGCATCGGTCCCATTTTGGTCAGCGTTTTCGATAGGGCGAGATCTTTGTCGGCTTTGATTTCGTAGTCAGCCAGCAGACGCTGTACATGTGCCGGACTGTTTCTTGTTTCCAGCATCTGGCGCATGTAACGGATGATCGGTGCATTTGACTGTTCGGGAAGTTGCTTCTCCAGATGTTGTATGCAGTCGGGTGTCAGTTCGTCGAGAGCCTTCCGGAGCAGAGCATCAGTTTTACGGATTGACAGGTACTGACCGAAAAAACTGCCGATAAGCAGTAAAGAGCGTACGAAAAGAATAATCAGCAATACGATGACCGGAACCAGTAGTCCGGTAGAGATCCAGTATAGGATATCAGAAATGTAATTCATTGTTTGAAGTTTTTTAAGTTGGTCATTATAATTTTTTTCTTTTAGACAGACGGTACCGATAAAGCAGAAGGCCTAGAAATCCTCCGGCAACAATCAGTCCGGAGAGGCCCAGGAAAGCCTTCCAGTCCACGTCTCCGGTTCCGTCCATGGCTGTTCTTCCGTTTACGGTGGCTACGATTCCCAGAATGGCAGTCAGCGCATGGGTCAGAAAGAGCACTTCCAGGCGGATTTCCTTTTCCGGAAGAAGCCGGCGCAGAAGAACTGTACATAACGGTATACCCAGCAATACGCCGCCTGCCATGCTCCAGGCCAGCAGGGAAAATGAAGTTCCCGGGAAGCTGAAGATCAGAGCTACCAGTCCGCTGAACAGAACCGGGAAAATCAGAAATCCCGGAAACCATCGCAGGAAACGATAGATCCATAGTGTTCTTCTGGGAACAGTTCCTCCGGTCATCAGGTGAACGGCCAGCAGGCAGAAAGCCAGCTGCATACATATTTCCACGCTGAGTATGACGGAAGTATCAAGCATTAAAGCCGGATTAGCCAGCCAGTCGGCTATTTGTGTTTTCGATTGCAGGATGGCATACGGCCAGGATAATCCGGTCCAGAGTGCGCAGGCGAGGGTAGTGATTCCCACAGCCCATCGCTTGTTGTAGGTCTGCTTCAACAGGAAATTGAAGCAGACCAGTAGCATCAATACAAATACCAGTGTTTGCATGTGTCAGGATATCAGTTATGGTTGATGGCGTTTGCGCCGGATTATAAAGATAAGCAAACCTGTTGCGCCGGCCACCAGAATAGCGACGAGCGTGTTGCTCAGCCGGTTGGTTTTCATCTCCCCGGAAGATGTCATTTCTTCTTTTTTCATGACCATTCCCCGGGTATTTCCGGTGATGGATTCCCGCACCTGACTGATCCTTTCCTGATATTGGGCAGCTGCCCGGAATTCAGTTCGGGAAGCAATGAAGTCACGCAGTCTGGCATTGTCGCAAACAAACTGCGAACAGGCCGGAGTATAACTGTTCACCAGTTCCGTATGCAGGGCTGCGATGTCTTTCAGTTGCTGTTCACTGGCTTTCCACATTCCCTTGCGGGCTGTTTCCATCATGACAGCCGTAATCTCCTGCAAGGCCGCCGGATTCTGCCGGCTGAAATACTCCTTGAGATTCAGCTGATACTTGTCCTTGACATAGACCTCATAGATTTCGTTCCACATTTGCGGATCGACAGCCTTGGGCTTCATGACGTTCCATCCGTAGGTATTCCGGATGATCTCGGCAAAAGTTCCGGCCGAACTGCTTTCTCCTTTCATTTTTTCGCGGATATAGTTCGGATTGAAGATTGTGGTACGGCTTTCTACACCGATTGCTTCTTTTACTTCCTGCATACGCACATTGTTGCGGTTGCGATAGTCACTTAGGTAAGCATCCGGATCTTTTCCGGTAACTTTCCGGACTGCCAGGTTCATGCCTCCCATGAATTCGTATACGTGATCCAGACTCAAGGCTCCCCAGGTATTGCTTTGTCGGGGCTGGACGACGGCATCTGTACGGCTCAATGCCGCTTCGAAAGCGAATTGTCGGAAGGTTTCCCAGTCTTTTTCACTGCCATAATAGGCTCCCATGTTGTTCAGATAAGTATCTGCCAGTTCCTTCTCATTCTCCCACCGGTCACCAGCTTCTACCATACCTGTTATGCCAGTTCCATAATTTCCGTTCATGCCTCCGAATACCCGGTAGGTTGACATTTCACGGGCATCTTTCGGAGAGATTCCTTTCTCGATGAGCAGACGTTCGGTTTCGATACTTCCGGCTGTCACCTGATTCTCGAAAGCATCATCTTTGGCTGCAGCAGCCATTTCCACGGCACGGCTGATCAGGAACAGACGTGATGCAGCCAGATCCCGCAACTGTCCGCTGGTCTGTACCACAACGTCAATACGCGGTCGTCCCAGTTCGCGGGAAGGAATCAGACGAAGATCACTGACGCGTCCGAATGCATCCCGGACAGGTTCCACTCCCAGCATGTAGAGCACCTGCGCAATCGTGGCACCTTCTGTTTCTATGAATTCTCCGCTCCACAAGGTATAACTTACTTTACGTGGGATGGAGTCGTGATGTCTTTGTCTGTACAGTTCAATCGTACGGTTGGCCAGACGGATTCCTTTTTCCCAGGCAACTTCCGAGGGAGTTGCTTCAGCATTGATGGCATACAGATTTCTTCCGGTAGGGAGTGTGTTCGGATTCGCTATCGGATCTCCTCCGGCTGAAGGAAGGGTATACCCTCCGTTCAGGGCATTCATCAGGCTGGACAGTTCTTTTCCGGGGCTTTCCAATAAAGCTTTACGGTAGTTCTCTACGTTCCGTATGGCTCTTTCTATCTCCAGTATGGCCATTGCCTGATGTTTTTCTTCCTTGCTGTATGCTTTTCTGTTCATCATCTTTTTCATGTGTTCCTTCATGCCTTTGCCGGAACCTGCCTGAGGTTGTTCGGCAGCCTGCCGCATCATTGCCATCAGTTGGTCCGGATCGGTGTGTGATCCGGCGATTGCATGAGCCTGATGCAGTTCATCCCGTGAGATTCCTGCCAGGCGGCATACCAGTTCTCCGGTACCGGAAGAAGGATCAGCCAGCAGACGGCCCACTTGTTCACGGGCCGGATTCAGGTAACGTTCCGTAAACAAGGAACGGTGCTTTTCGATGTCTTTCGGTGCCTTCCCGCGAAGTTTGTCAAGAGCCAGCAGGCTGTAAGCCAATGGATCAGTAGTCATGGCATAGACACTTGATTCTATGCGTGCTTTCTCATAAGGTACGCCCATGGTATAAAGTTGTCCGGTAATTTTCTCACTGGCCAGTTCTTCTGCAAAGCTTTCGATGCGGGCCACTTCGTCAGCCGTATAGGGCTGGCTCAGGATGCTGTCCATTTCCAGATCGCGGTGAATACCCAGTCGGACGGTCAGGGCTTTCACCTGAAGAGAGGCTTTGTCTAAAGCAGAGGCCGAAGGATTTTCTTCTCCCTGCAAATTGTTGTAATTGCGGATGGCTTCGTTCAGTTCGCGGTAGATGCCGCGTACATTGCTTTCCAGGAACGGCGGTGTCAGATACGACTGCAGTCCGGCATAAGCCCGGCGTTTCGCAATGATCCCTTCTCCCACGTTCCCGATGGAATAGATATAAAAATGGGGGAGAGTACCGACCAGACGGTCTGGCCAGTCTTTGCCGGATAATGCTACTTGCTTGTGAGGAGTAAATTCCAGGCTGCCGTGTGTGCCGAAATGAATCAGGGCATCGGCCTTAAAACCATATTGTGTCCAGAGGTAAGAGGCAATGTAAGTGTGTGGAGGAGCAGCATTCGTTCCGTGAACAATCTGGAACGCATTTTTACCGGAACCGGCTGCGTTCTGCGGCAGCAGTACAACATTACCGAACTGCAGGCGGGCGACTCCCAGCCGTCCGTCAGCGGTTGTCATGTAGTTACCGGGAAACTCTCCGTTAGCGGCAACCACTTCAGCATATTGCTCGGGACGGATAGATTGTTTTACCCAGCTTTCATATTGTTCCCGGGTGATCAGTTCCGGATTTCCGGTTTCCATGAAGCGGTCGAAAGCACCTTCTGCGTACAGATTGAATACTGCTCCCTGTGACTGGATCATGCGCTCCAGTTCCTGACTGCTGGATGGAAGATTGTCTACTTTATATCCTTCCTGTTTCATGCGTACCAGCAGGTTGTAGAGTGAAGGTACCACTTCCATCCCCGCAGCGGTAAGGGCATGTTGTCCGGGGCCTTTGTAGTAATAAATGGCTATCCGCTTTTCGGCATTGGGCTTTTCTTGCAGGCGGATGTACCGGTTGACTGTTTCCACAAAAGTTTCCAGTCTTTCGGGAATGGCGTAGACGTGTTGGAGTCCTTCACTGTCCTGATAATGACCGAAAAGGGCAAAAGGACGGATGGCTCCGTCAATTTCCGGGGTTACGACACTTTGCGAGAGAAAGCCGCCGTTCATACCCATGGGATCGTTCTCCCATTCCTCTGTCAGTCGGTTGACATTGAGCGGTGCAAATAGCGGAATGTTCTGTCGGGACAGGTAGTCAACGATGTAATCACCCATTCGTCCGTGAGCCATATTGATGACGGCTGAGGGCTGTATGGAATCAATATGCTGACGTACGAATTTCGTCATGGAACGGACCGGATAAACCATGTTGCCTGTTTCTTCCAGTCGTCGGATCAGGTCAGCCGGATCTCCCATCTGTCCGGTAACAACGATACGCGGAGCTTTCTCCTTCCAGAGTCCGTTTTCCTTTAGAAAGCGATTGTATGATTCTACGGTGTTGAATCCCAGATCCTCCTGTTCCGGATGGCGGGGATCGCAGTGATAGATCATGTCATTGGCCGCAGCTACAACAGGCTCCGGTTGTTTGACAGAAATTTGTTTGCGGTCGATATACTTACGCACATAATTCAGCAGACTCCGGTAATTGCGTCGTCCGCCATTGTTCAGGTATTGTTTCAGGGTATCTGCCGTCAGGGAATCCAGAGAACAGATATTGTTGGCCGGATTAGTGATGGCAGTCGAGAGGACGGGTAATCCTTTGTCGGCTGCCAGCCGGATCTGTTCCCGTTGTTCCTCTGTGATGCGAAGGCCCATGGCATTAATAAAGATCATGTCATAATCATTCAGGTGATCCAGATTTTCCGTATTCAGTTCGTTGATCCGGATGAATGAATTGTCGTTGGCTTTTGAGATTTCTCCCAGATTGATTACCTGATAATTGATGAAAGCGATACGGGTGGTACTGAACCAGCTGTTCCATATCCAGCCCACCAGCAGGATCAGCAGCAGGACGGCTCCTCCGTACAGGCTTCGTTTTTTGTGAATAGGTTTCATGTCTTTTCTCTTTTTTTTAATATGTATGATTAATAATTCAGAACAGGCGGTCAAGATCGACAGACACACCGGCTGCAAGAGTAGTTCCGGTAGTGTAAGGCGAATTGAAATAATAGTAGGATGGCCGGTAGTTGAACAGATTGTCTGCAGTCAGTGTGACATGGATGCCTTTGTAAATGTTTTGAGTCAGGTTCAGTTTCCACATCGTATAAGCCGGATAGGTTTCCTGACTGCTTCCTTTCGAAGGATCGCTGGTATCGTTGTATACCAGAGTGGTCAGCTTTGAAAGCAGGCGGCCGCTCAGGGTTACATTGAATCCGTATTTTTTCCATTCCTTTCCATACGAGAAACGGGCTGTTCCTGCATGCGGACGGGCGGTAGAAACATATTGGTTGTATTTCTCCGACTGGTAAGTGTAAGCATACGACAGACGGATTTCCAGTCCGCAGGGATATTTGGCAGCAGCATCCACATTGGCACCGGCCATTTTCATCTTCCGGATATTCGTGTACATCATGGCACCTTTTCCGTTTTCCAGAGAAGGATCCCATTGTACGTCAATCCGGTCGTTCACCAGATTATAGTATCCTGTGACTGTCAGATTATAGCGGCTTTTGAAATATTCTGCCGATAGGGAAAAATTATGACTTTTTTCCGGTTTCAGATGTTCGTTGCCGTAGATCCACCAGATGGATCCCATGTCAAAAGCCGAATACATTTCTTTCAGGGTAGGAGCGCGGAATCCTACAGCATACGAGCCGCGCAGTGAACAGTTCCTGAGTTTATACATCAGGTTCAGCTGCGGAGAAAAGTTTTGTGCCTTGGCTTCCGAATAATAGTCATAGCGTGCACTTGCTACGGCGTTGAAGTGCCTGTTCGGATTCCAGTCAAACTGAGCAAAGGCATCAGCCGTATATTGCCGGTAAGTTTCTCCTCCGGAAAACATGTAACTGGCCAGATAGTCGTAAAGATAATCTCCTCCGACGGTCAGGATATGTTTCCCGTTGAACGTATGATTGTATAAGGCACGGAAACTGTTTTGTACGTTACTGTAATCACGCACATCGCTTCGCTTCACCTTGTCGAAGTCACTTTTGTCATACTGGTCGAAAGCATATGACACTTCGAGCGACTGGCCCTTGCTGAAAAGATAGCGTCCTTTCAAGCCACCGGTGAAATCCCGGTAACGGTTGTCTTCCGATGAACTCCGCTCACGTTCGCGGTAATAATATCCAACGTTGGCTGTCAGCTTTAATTGGTTGTTGGGTGTAAAGGTCAGCCGGTCCTTGAAATTCCAGGAAGCTGTGGGATCCATCGAGTCATAGGATCCTTTGTCTCCTTCCGTGTCCGGATTAAAATATTCGATACGTCCCTGACTGAGCCGTTGCAGGTTGAACGAATTGTTGAAGTTGCCTGCCCGGAAACTGACGGTTGTTCCGTAACGCTGGTTGTCATAAGCTCCGTATCGGGCATTCACATTGGCGGTCCAGGGTTCGGCGGATGTCCGGGGGATGAGATTGATGACACCTCCTACGGCATTGGAACCATAGATGGAAGAAGCCGCTCCCCTGACAATTTCCACGCGTTCCACGTTGTCCATGTTCAGGCGGGAGAAGTCAACATCGTTCATGGTTTCGCCTGCCAGACGTTCTCCATCGACCAGAAACAGTACGGCATTCCCGCTGAACCCCTGAATGTTGAGTGATGGCTGCATGTCCATTGAATATGATGTTTCAATGGCCGGCATTTCCATTTCAAGAACATCGACAATGTTGGTAGCATCTGTTTTGCGGATGTCATCGAGGGTAATGACGCGTGTAATGACAGGAACTTCTTTCAGCCGTTTGGGAGTACGGGTACCGGTGACGACGACGGTTTCCATTCCGATGGCATCTTCCTTTAGCCGGAAATCGGCTGTCCTGTCCTGGGGAGAAATACTGCGGCTTTCGGTCACATAGCCCACAAAGCGCACTTTCAGTATGTAGGTTTGATGTTTTTCGGGAAGTCTCAACTGATACTTTCCGGAAAGATCGGTGACTGCTCCCAGGCCTTTTCTTCCTTCTACGGAAACGGTTGCTCCGATGAGTGGCTCTCCGTTGCTGTCGCAGACTATGCCCGAAAGATTTCTCTGGGCCGCAGCCGGGATGATGGAAAGACATCCCAAAAGGAGCATGTATAAGATTTTTAAGATAAATTGCATGGTTGATTTCCTTAGTTTATATTGGGTATAAGAACGGATGACAGCTATTTCAGGGCATTTTCCAGTGGATAGATATATTGCACCCGCATATAGCCGTTGACATACATTTCGTTCCGATAGTCTGTCAGTTTCAGGGCTGCATGGGTTCCGTCTTTCAGCCGGAGGACATAGACTTTGCCCGACAGGGTATAAGTGGGAGGCATACCTTTGCGCGAAAGCCATTGGGAAAGGACGGAATTGTAGTCAGAACATGCGTATCTGATCGTTCCGTTATACATGTCTGAAAGGTCAATGGTAATCTTATCCGTTGTTCCCGGTGTGTCGGCGGTATAGTTTCCCTGCGGAATTTCTTTTCCGGCCAGGAGCTCTTCCATACTTTCGGCCGAAGTTTCCAGTACGGCTCCTTCATTGGTTTTGGTATCATACCGGTGAATGGCAAAGTCCCATTCTTGCGGTAATGTTCCTTTGTCGGAAAGGGATACTTCTTCGCCTGCCTCATTGAGGATGCGGGTGGAGTCGACACTCAGGGAATGCAAGTCGATGTAGACCCATTGCGTGTAATCGCTGGAATTGACATAGAGTGTTCCGGAATGAGTTTTCGGAGAGACTTCGACAAAGCCGAATCCGTTGGTGGAAAGGTTTGCTTCCGACGGATTGTCGTAGATGTCATCAAACAGGCCTTCGCATGCCGGGAACGTCAGTAATAGAGTTCCCAGCATGGCGGCCTTGACATGAAACCTGTATTTTTTCATGAGCGGATAATTGCTTGTTGTCATTGGGTTGTGGTGAATTCACAGGTAATTGCCATCGGCATGGAGCCGGGTGTGACAGACATTTTGAATTGTGCATTGCTGCCGCTGACGGTGCCGGTAAAATCTTGTATTTTGAGATTGGTGTTTCCTGCAACCAGTGAAGTGTCTGCCTTGGAAAGTGTATAGTTTTCTCCATTTTGAGTGACAAGGACATCAGTCAGAGAGAAGGCAGACATGACCATGCTTCCGCTTCCGGTTTCCGGAATTTCCAGACTTACTTTCCCGTCTTTCTGATCTTTGATCTGAACAGTCATGGCAGATTCTCCGACATTGTTGTTCATCACATACATCTTGAAGGTTCCTTCATAGTTGTTTGCCACGGCTTTGGCTGCTTCCATTGCCGGGTCGGACGGTTCGTTACTGGAGCAGGCAATCAGGCTGAGTGCAATGGTTGTCATTGCGAACAAGTTCTTAAGTTTCATAAATTTTTTATTATTTAGATTAATTGGTGATGCAAAGGTACAGGCCCCTTCATTCCCGGACAATACCTAATAAAGACCATTTACGGGGTACTCCGGTAGGGAGAAAGAAGCATTCTCTATACATCAAAATAGGTAGGGAAACAGGGAAAAAAGGATTACAGAAAAGAGAAATTCGGGTTCGGATAGTATAAAGTGAGTACTTACTTTTGGGGATCAGGGTTATGGGCTTCTGCCTGAAATATTCGTTGGAATGGAGTGATCTTTCCGATTTTTATTTGTACTTTTAGCCGGCCTGTTAAAGACGAAGCCGGTCTTTTTCCTTTCTGCAGGATCGGATTGGATGAATCGTAGGCCGGAAAGTATTTTAATCAATTAATAAACCTTGAATTCAGAATGGCTTTATGGCTTGCCTGAATTCAGCAATGATTTTATCTGAAATGAGAAACACAATTAAATGTTTAGCTTTGGGGTTGGCTCTGACCGCATCAATTCCGACTTTCGGACAGTACGAAGGAATGCGTCACAAACGTTCTGACGGTTATGTATGGCCTACTGATTCACTGGTTTTGAAGAAGCTGGATCAATGGAAGGACTTGAAGTATGGTGTGATTTTCCATTGGGGACTTTATTCTGTGCCGGGAATTATGGAATCATGGGTACTTTGCGGTGAAGATCTGGACTGGATAGAGAATGCCCGCAGAAAAGATTTGAACTATGAAGACTATAAACGCTGGTACTGGAGTCACAAGGACTCAATAAATCCTGTGAAGTTTGATCCGGACAAGTGGGCGGATCTGATGGCCAAAGGTGGCATGAAATACATGGTTTTCACCACCAAGCATCACGAGGGCTTTTGTATGTTTGACACCAAGCAGACGGATTTTTCTATCATGAACAGTCCGTTCGGAAAAGATCCGAGAGCTAATGTTACGAAGCACGTGTTTGATGCATTCCGTAAAAAAGGTTTCATGATCGGTGCTTATTTCTCCAAGCCGGACTGGCACAGTGAATATTACTGGTGGCCTTTCTATCCGACCAAAGACCGCAACGTAAATTATAACATAGCCAGACATCCGGACCGCTGGGAAAAGTTCTGCCAGTTTACCTATAATCAGATTAATGAACTGACTAACGGAGATTATGGAAATGTAGATATCCTTTGGCTGGACGGCGGACAGGTTGCACCCGGCAATAACCAGGATATCCACATGGACAAGATTGCAGCTATGGCCAGAAAGAATCAGCCGGGACTGATTGTTGTGGACCGTACCGTGAAGGGAGAATTTGAAAATTATCAGACACCGGAGGGAGAGGTGCCTGCAACCCAGCTGGATATTCCCTGGGAAACCTGTTACAGTCTGTATGGCTGGGGATGGAGAAAGGGTGCTACCCTTAAATCTTCCAAGAAGGTGCTGGCTGTATTGATTGAAGTTGTAGCTAAAGGCGGAAACTTCCTGCTGGGAGTTGGACCTAAACCGGACGGAACGATCGAAGAGCAGGCCGTAGACCGCGTGACAACCATCGGCAAATGGCTGGACAAGAATGGTGAGGCAATTTATGCCACAGTGAATGCCCGGAAATATAACGATGGAAATGTGTGGTTCACTCAGTCTAAAGACGGAAAGAAGATGTATGCCATGTATGCCCTGAAGGAAGATGATCCCGAGGTTCCTGCTGTAATTGAATGGACAGGCAATATTCCTGCGGGAAAGAAGGTGACGTTGCTTTCCACCGGTAAGCGTGTGAAATGTGAAGTGGATGGTGACCGCGTCAAGGTCTATTTGCCCAAGCATGTAGACCGGACCGAATCACTGGCTTTCTCTTTCGGAATCAAGTAACGGACCGGAAAAATAACCATGCAGAAAACGTCGAAGCGTTTTGCCTGAAAGCCGGAATTCTTTTCATTGAAACGCCGAAACGTTTTTAAAAAAGCCCGAGGCCTTTTTTCAGATGACGGAAGGCCGTTTGCACTAGCCTGGCAGGTAGTGGCAGACGGCCTTCCGGGAAATGGATCAGAAGCAGGTTTCGGGCTTACAGTTTCTGGTCTGAAATAAGCCGGGCGATACGGGTCTTGCTCTGTGCACCCTTGGTGAGCAGATAGACATGCTTGTAGGTGTCGCGGTTCAGTTCGGTCGGTGATCCGTTGATCAGAATGATGTTCCGGTCGTTGGCAAATTTCAGGATTCCGTTCACGTTGTTGGGATGCAGCTTTCCGATTTCGTCCATCATGCAGTGAAGCTTGAAGTCTTTGAACTTCCGGGAAGCTCCTTCCTTGAACACATACAGCAACATGATGTTGATCATGGCTTTTACCAGAATGTCCGTACCTTCGGAACCGACGTTCGACAGTTTCTCTACAAATCCCGTGTCGTTGTTGTTTTCTACGATCCGGAAACGCAGTTCGAAAGAGTCGTAGAGGCGGATGGTGTCATACCGGTAGGCATGGATCTCCTTGATGAAATCACGCAGCAGAGCGATGGCTTCCTGCTTCACCAGCTGTTCGTTCTCGCTGGAGAAGAGATTGGTTCCCGGGGCCAGGTCGTGGGCATGCTCGTTGTAATATTTCCGGATGGCCCGCAGTGCATTGACCACGCGGTTGCTGCTTTCTTCCACCTTCATTTCGATGCGCTGGATGACTCCCACGAAATTGCAGGTCTGGAATCCTTTGTTTACCCTGCTGATGATATCGTGAATATCCTTTTCCGAAGCCGTAAGCATCGAAGTGTCCATACTGATACGTTTGAATACGTCGGAGTGCTCGTTGTTGATGCGCCGGATAAACTCGTTGATCTTGTTTTCCCGGATGAAGTCGTTCAGCTCTTCGGCAAAGCGCAGATACTCCCAGTCATCGTTGAATTTGGTAGCAAACTTGAAAGTATTGTCCTCATCGAAATGCCCGGTGAAAAGATTGATTTCCTTGCGCAGACCTGTCTGTAATTGCAGGAACTGGTTTTCGTCCCGGCCCAGTTCTTCAATCAGTTCGATACAGCTCTTTCGGGGAGTGATTTCCCGTGCTGCAGCCCGTCCCGTATCTCCCAGAATATCCTGATGAGGCTTGTACCAGTCGTAGGCCGCAATCTTGGCATATGCATCCAGGTTGGTATGCAGGTCGCGTACGGCATTGTCCGTTTCCTTCAGTTCCTTGTCCAGCCGGTCAAGCTGTTCCTGCAAGATGGCGTTCTCTTTTTTCAGACTTTCCTTTTCCTGACTGAGCAACTGTTTCTGCTCTTCCTGTTCCCGTTTCCAGACCGGAATGCGGTCTATCAGGTCGCGTTTATCTTTCTGGTACTCGATCAGCAGGGTTGCATGATTCTTGATGAACTGCAGTTCGGCCTCTATCTCGTTCAGCTGCGAAGTAATGCTTTGCAGACGTTCCGTGTCAGCTCCCTGTGAATGCAGTTCCCGGTTCATCTGACTTTCGTAATTATTTTTCTCGGCAGTGATCCGCTGCTGTTCCAGCCGGTCTTCGTTTTTAAGTTGTTCGGCCTGTCTGTTCCTTTCATCAGCAATCTGTTGCTGCTGGTCATTCCATTGCTGCTTCAGTTCGTTGAGGCGCTTGCCTTTTTCCAGATTCAGGTTTTTCAGTTTTCCGTCGATTTCCTGCAGTTCCAGCTGAAGTGTCTGACGGTCTTTATTCAGGACAGCAATGTGTGCATTCCGTTCTTCTTCCTCTTTCTTTTTCCAGAGTTCAATGTCCAGCATGTCCTGCTGGTATTGCTGTTCCAGTTTTTCCAGTTCATACTGCTGCACACTGATGATGTCTTTCTGCTCCTTGATGCGCGGCTGGTATTTGGCTTTCAGCTGCTCCTGAAGCAAATCCTTGTCTGCTTGCAGGTGTTGCAGTTCCGATGTGATTTCCTCCATACGTCCGCTATGGCTTTCCTTCTCTCTCTGGTAGTCATTGATGGACTTGATAGGCCGTTCGATGACCGATAGATCCAGGTTGATGCCATAGAAGGAAGCCCCTTCGTCTACCTGACGTGGAGACAGTCCGGTCTGCCACAGGATTGATTCATCACAAAGTTTTCCGATGTTTTCTTCCCATCCCGGCTTGTGATCCTTGAGCCATCCCTGTAAGGTGTTCCGGCTGTTCTGTAAGAATGTTTCCAGTTCTTCGATGCGTGTACGCAGCTGTTTCTGTTCGTGAGACAGAGCCTCCATGCGTTCATCTTTTTCCCTGAAGCCCTTTTGCAGTTCTTCATCCCACTTGAGTGTCAGTTCCCGGATGACAAGCTGAGCATTTTCAATGCGGTTCTTCTTGCTCAGATGCAGTCCGGTGTACGACTGGATACGATGTTTCAGCTCTTCCTGTTCGGCTGCGAAATAAGTTTCCTTGTGACACATCTGGATCTGATAGTCAAGAGCCGTCATAGCCTTCTGCTTTTCGTTGTATTCAGGATGGAGTGTCTGCGACAGCTGCTCGTATTCCTGATACAGGGCTTCGGTAGCCGTTTCGTGCAGCTTCCGTGCCTCTTCCATCCGGCTGTTATACGTGTTGCCCAGTTCTTCCTGTTGTTTCAGTTTGGCTTCATGGATCTTGTTCCACTGTTCATCCAGACTTTGGATCAGCAACTTGTATTTGGTAGAGATTTCCGTATACTGTGAGGTGAGGATGCGCTGCTCTTCCTGCAGTCCCTGCTGGCGGTTTTTCCATTCTTCCTTTTTGGCTGACCGTTCTGCAATCTGGGAAATGTTCAGCTGGTCGTATTCCTTTTCTTTCTGAGAAGCTTTCTGCAATTCATTGTTGACAACAGCCAGCACTTCCTGCAGCCGGTCACATTTCTTTTTCGACTGCTCCTGCAGTTCCATGCGGCGGGCCAGTATGATATGCCGGTCGTTTTCTGCCTGTTTTTTCTTTTCTTCCCATTGGGGGAGCGCCTCTTCTGCCTTGATGCGGGCGGCAGCCAGTTCCCGGCAGCCTTGCACCAGTGCAGTCTGTCTTCGGTTTACTTCCGTAGCCAGTCGGGTGATCTCTGCAGCCTGTTTCTGCGTTTCTCGTTTTTGGAACTCTTCAATATCGCGAAGCCGTGTTTCGAAGTTTTTCAGATGTTCCTTATAGGTGTTCAGATCTACGGAAGTATCTTCCTCGTTGAGTGACGAGATGATGGTTTTTTTGATGAATTCCGCATCCAGTTTTGAATTCAGCAGCACATTCTGGATGGTTCGCGGGATGTTCTGATATTGCTTGCTTTCCATCAGGGCATACCGTTGCATGTCGGCTCCTGCTTCGTTGCCGTAAAGAATGTTCCGGTATTCATCGTAAGTATAGATAATGCGCGAATAGTCCACATCATACTGATCCAGTATGGCCCGGATGCGGTCGGTTCCACTGTATGCCGTACGGCTTTCCTCATCGATGAAGAATTCTTTCCGGTAGGGGGAATCGATAAAGCGGTAACACACCCGGTTCATCGACTTGAAGCTGAGGATACAGAAAGGTCCGTTCTCGGTAGCCACTTCATATACGATATACGAGTTGGAGTAGGGGAAATAGTATTCCGTGTAGCTTTGCTTTTCTACGGGAATACCCAGTTTCTGCGTGTCGGCATTATAGAAAAACAGGATGGCACGCAGGATGGTACTTTTTCCTACACCCTGTGTTCCGATAAAGTGGATGTTTCCATCCAGATAAATATCATCCGCATAGGGGATGTTTGCACTGTTGATAAAGATAATTCTATTCAGGTTTCTCATCGTCTTCCGTTTCGTCGTAAATTTGAATACTTTCGATCAGTCGTTCCAGGTAATGCCAGGAACTCATCACCTTGTAGGTGTTTTCTTTTTCGTTTTCCAGCTCCAGGAATGAATCCTTGGTGAGCTGGCGGATCATATTGTCCAGGACATCCTTGCGAACATCTTTGTCCGAGAAATGTTTCCGGATGCCGTCCAGCTTGTTCTGGAGCAGCACGTTGATGTTGGCTTCCACCAGAATCTGTTCGGGCTGAAACCGGAAGCCCGGTCCGAAAGTCTCATCGTAAGTCTTGAACAGGTCGAGCACGTCAATCCAGTAATAGGCACGCATGAGTTTCTGTTCCAGCGTAGCCCTCGGTTCGTTGCGTGAGAAATAAAAATATTCGTTGCCTCGTTCCAGTGTGTAACCGATCTGCCCGAAGTACAGGGACAGGGCTTCAAAGTTTTCATCGATATCGTCATAAAGCTGACGTACATCTTCGTTTGTGCTGTTGGAACTGATGAACAGTCCCTTTTGCAGGTAATCGAAGATCTGTGCTGTATGGTCAGGTATTCGTATGTTTAAATCCATTGTTTCGTTGTATTTTGGTCCGTCCGGAAAATTTCTCAGAGCGGATATACTTTGGCAAATTCATATTCGTGATAGGTACCGAACTCTTCGGTGATGCGCAGTTGCGTTTCGTAGAGGGAAACGATCTGACAGAAGAGGGTGGTACGTTCTTTTTCGCTTACTTCCCGCTGGAAAGAATACTTCATCAGGTATGAGAACAGATCCTCCAGTGGTGCCGATTCGTCTGCCCATCGAGCCTGAGCCTGTGCCTGGAAATAATCCCCCACGGTCGTATCGAGGTTGATCAGTTCCTGATACATGGCCTGTGCTTCCAGCTCTTCTTCACTGAAGGCACCTGCCTCGTTGTTTCGCAAAGCCTCCCGGTATTGCCGGTTACGCATGACTTTAAGAATGACCGGACGGGCCTCGTCTGTACTCAGGTAATTGATTGACAGCTTGAAGGAACCTGGTGCAGATCCTTCCATCAGCAGGGAATGTTCCCGCTCAACGACTTCGGCCAGGTTGCTTCGGGCCCGCAATTCGAACTGGTCTTGCAGATATTTTACCTTCCGGATCTTTTCTACCAGAATGATCTGGCTCTTGATCTGATTGAGGTAATTGATGATATCTTGCTGGGCACGGATGAGGCTGTGTGCCGAGAGTTGCAGCTCCCGGCGGAGTTCGAGCAGGATGCGTGTCAGTTCTTCATCCGTAGCCTGCATGAAAAAGGCTCTTTCTTCGTGCAGGATCAGATGCTCTGTCGTGTCGATCAGCCGCTGGATGTTGATCCGTTTCTTGTCCAGATTCTCCAGTTTGGCGATTTTGATCTGATACGTCGGTTCATGCTTGAACGCATTGTCTATGCTGTTCTGCAGATTCATGATGTTGCGGATGGTGGTACGCGCAATCTTCTGGAATGTAATCTTGATGTTGCGTACATAACTTTCCTTCCGGCTGGGAATTCTCTCCTTCAGGTAATAGTCAATCAGTTCGTGGAGATACTCGATGTTTTCATCAATGATGGCTGTATTGATCTCTTCATTGGCTTCCAGCAGCAATTCGAAGAAATCCAGGAAACGTGCATCCAGTTCCACATAGTTGCCGTTTTGCCGGATTACTTCCTTTTCGATAAGCAGTTTCAGACGATTCTCGTCATCCTTGAGCAGGGACAGGGCATCGGAGTATCTGAAGCTGAGAATTTTTCTTTTTTCAAACATCTCGGTCAGCAGTCCTTTGGCCGCAGCGACGGTGTTGATGATCTCTTGTATGGAGCGGAATATATACATAGTCTAGTTGAAAAAATCGGGCAAAGATATAATTTACCAGTGTAATTTCCTAATTTTTGTCTTCCATTCATTAAGGGGATAAGCAGCCTTCTGTCCGGCCTGGAATGAACCAATGCGGGAGCTCGATTGTTTTTTATAGAAACCATTGTTATTCCTTGTAATCAATTTGGAATATTCTTGAAAAATGTTAACTTTGTATCAAATTAAACCCGAGCAATCATGAAGCGTATTTATCTTCTGGGATGTCTGCTGGCCGTTTCCGTGGGTTGGACGGGATGCCGTAATGACGAGACGCAACTGGTCGAGGTTCCGTTTGAGGTGGATCATGCCCCTGATTCAATGGTGACGGTAGAATTTTCTTTCCAGGAGAAGCCGCTGACCGCAGCCGATATTGTACTTACCAAAGATTTGCTTTATGACAAATATACGCTGAAGGATACTTATCCATATAAGGACACAGTTCGTTCCGTCAAATGGGAGGTGATGCGTAAATGTCTGGCTTTTATTGAAAATATGCAGCGTGGTGATGAACTTCGCTGGGCCGTTTTCCAAAATTATAAGAATCTGAACACTGAGGCTCCCCTGGTGCGGAGTTATGTGCGTAATGTCTATAACCGGATTTCGGATACGCTCGGAGTGGAGCGTTATCAGTCGGTTCCTCTTTATCTTCCTGAAGATACATTGACTCCCGTACGCTATGGCAGAGACGGTTCGCTGGCTCAGCTGGAAAGAGAGGAAGGGAGTTTCTACAGGCTTCGTCCGGTGACGACAGAAGGAGAGTGGCTGGTTCCCAAACGCTACCTCAAGCTGTTGTCTGATTCTACCGTGTTTCATCATGTAATTTTCGTGGATCGTCTGGATCAGAATATTACGACTCTGGAAAGAGTGTCGGAAGGTGAATGGAAAATCCGGAGTATAAATCCGGCTACGACGGGACTGCATAATCCTCCTTACGGAATGGAAACTCCTTTAGGTATGTTTCTGATCCAGCAAAAGAAAGAAAAGATGGTATTTCTGAAGGACGGTTCCTCGGCGGTGGGCGGATATGCGCCATACGCCAGCCGTTTTACAAATGGTGCTTATATTCATGGTGTTCCGGTGAATGTACCCCGTACGGCCATGATCGAATACAGCTGGTCGCTTGGTACGACTCCACGTTCGCACATGTGTGTCCGCAATGCCACTTCTCATGCCAAGTTTGTGTTTGACTGGGCTCCGTTATATCGTTCCCTGGTTGTTGTCATTGAATGAAAAGAAGAAGTTATACAAAAGAAACCGGCCTGCTCTTTGATTGATCAAAGGGCAGGCCGTATAAGTTATTTCTTTGGAACCGGATTATTTCAGGATGATTTCCTTGATAATCGGCCAGCAGGTGTGATTGCCTGTTACCTGAATCTTGACAGCTTTGACTGGTTTGCCTCCGACATGTGCCTTGGCCTGTCCCAGTTCGTCAAATGTTCCGACCTTGTTGAATTTGTTTCCGTCTTCACTGATCAGCAGGTCAGCTTTTGTGATATAGTCCTTTGAGTCACCTGTAATGATTTCGATATCACTTATCTTGGCCGGTTCTGTCAGGATGACCGTAAAGTAATGTGACGGGTTGATAGTGCTTCCTCCCCAGAAGAATGTATTGGTCTTTCCGTCGAAAGCATATTCCGGATGATAGGGTGAGTTCAATGGAATGTTTGTATCAATGCTTGCCGGACGTATCAGCATGGGCTTCTCCTGAGTCGGTGCGAATTCTTTCTCATTCAGTGCATCGTCTTCATAGAAATTGATACCCATCTTTCGCATTACCGGATAGAAATCCGTGATACGGCGGTAGAAGTCGTCCCAGTTGCGTTTGGAAGCATTGGTCCAGAATACTTCCGACAAAGCAGCCAGACGCGGGTACAACATCCATTCCACACGGTCTTGTGTTGCTACTCGTTCCGTCCACAAAGCACCTTGTCCTCCTTTGACGAGTGCTTCCTGTTCGGGAGTTACCTGGCTGGTTACCGGATCCCATTCGTACACTTTCCGTGTAGAGTTGCCGGCATATCCCCAGTCAAGATAACATCCGTGCTGCGGACACATGACTACCGGTATGCCTCGTTCCAGTGCAGCTTTCTGAGCTTTCAGACCATTGTCCCGCCATACGGTCAGCATATCTTCGGGTGTGGCGGCATGACGGTCGTTGATTTCATCCCATCCAACCATGATTTTACCTTTTGACCGGATGTATTCACTCATCTTGCGTGTGAAGAAGTCCTGCAGTTCACCGGGTTCCTTCATGCCTTCCTTCTTATAAAGGGCCTGACATTTCGGACATTTTTCCCAGATGGCTGTGGGTACTTCATCACCACCCAGGTGAATATACTTCGAAGGGAAGATCTGGATCAGTGCGTCTACCACTTCCTGTGCGAAACGGATAGATTCCGGATTGCCGATGCAAAGCATATTCTCGTTTCCGCGTTTCCGCTGATTGAGCGGAAGTTCTTCCGGATAAGCTTCGAATGTACCTCCTTTACAGGAAAGTTGCGGCATGGCTGCGAGCAGTGCGATGGCATGACCGGGCAGATCGACTTCAGGAATGATTTCAATACCGAGAGCCTGAGCGTATTTTACGATTTCTTTCAGATCGTTTGTTGAGTAATATTTACCAGACAGATCCGGAAAATCAGAATAATAAGTACCTTTGGCAGTCAGTTCAGGATACTGATCCATAGCCAGACGCCAGGCATTGTTGTCTGTCAGGTGCATCTGCAGTTTATTCAGCTTGAAGAAAGCCATTTGAGACAGCGTTTCTTTCAGCTCATCCACTGTCCAGAAATGCCGGCTGCAGTCAAGCATCAGTCCGCGATAGCCGAAGCGTGGCTTATCCTGAATATTTATGATTGGAAGTTTGTTGTCTTTTGCTGTCAGAATGAGCTGGTGAAGCGTGGCCAGTGCATTGCTGATTCCCTGTGCGTCATTAGCTTCCAGAACGATACGTCCTCTTTCAATTTCCAGAGTATAGGCTTCTTCGGTCAGTTTATCGTTCTTGACCAAAGAGAGAGGAGCGTCAATATCGCTGATGGTCAATGAAACTCCGGTTGTTTTTTGTACCAGTTCTGTAAAAGCCTTGGCCGTTTCGTTCCATTCGGGAGGAACCTGCATGCTGCGCAGTTCCTGCAAGGGGAAAGATCCGTTTCCGATTGTGACAGACTGCGCTTGCGGAATCAGATCCACCTTTTCCACCAGTTTTCCTTCACATCCCGTGAAGAACAGGGAAACAGAGGCAGCCAGCAAGGGCAACATGATCATTTTCTTTGTCATAAGGTGTGATTTTTAGTTATTGAATGATTGATTTGTTCGATGTAGTCCAGAATTTCTTTTCGTCCGGTTTTCTTTTCAGCCGATGAAATGAAATAAGGGGGAAGCTCTTCCCATTGCTTGGAAAGTTCTGAAAGATAGATATCCACATTTGCACGCGTCTTTCCGGCACTTTGTTTGTCTGCTTTCGTGAAGATGATGGCAAAAGGAACTCCGTTTTCTCCAAGCCATTCGATAAATTCCATATCGATCTTCTGTGGAGCGAGCCGGCTGTCTACCAGAACAAAGAGGCATGTCATTTGCTCCCGTTCCAGAACGTAATGCTGGATCAGCTTTTCAATCTTGTCCATCATTTTCTTTCCCCGTTGTGCATAGCCGTATCCGGGAAGGTCTACCAGATACCATTCTTTATTAACCAGAAAATGGTTGATCAGCAAGGTTTTTCCAGGAGTGGCTGAGGTCATGGCCAACTTGGGCTGTTTGGTCAGCATATTGATGAGACTTGATTTTCCGACGTTGGAACGTCCGATGAACGCGTATTCGGGAAGGTGGGTTGCGGGACACATGTCCGCACGTGAATTACTTACTACAAATTCAGCACTGGTTATTTCCATGGTGTTGTTTTTATTAAGTCTTGACAAAGGTATGAAAAAAAAATGAAAAAGCAGGTACTTGCTTCCTTTTTCTGATCCATCTCATCCGAGTGTTGTTCTGAAATTCCTTACCTTTACTTTATTTCTCAATTTATGCCGGAATTTCGGGAGTTCTCCCTATCTTTGCACACCTGTTTTAATACAAAGAAGAGAATCATGAATCAACAATATCCGTCGGCATTACTTGAAAAAGCAGTAGGAGAATTTGCCAAACTTCCCGGTATAGGGCGGAAGACCGCCATGCGTCTTGTGCTTCATCTGCTGAGACAGAGTACGGAAAGTGTAGAGGCTTTCAGTAATGCCATGGTAACACTAAAGCATGAAGTAAAATATTGTAAAGTCTGTCATAATATCTCGGATACTGATATCTGCCGCATCTGTTCCAATCCTTCACGGGATGCATCGACAGTATGTGTGGTGGAGAATATCCGCGATGTAATGGCCGTTGAGAACACTCAGCAGTACAAAGGACTTTATCATGTGCTGGGCGGGGTCATATCTCCGATGGACGGTATCGGTCCTTCTGATCTGCAGATTGACAGTCTGGTGGAACGAGTTCGCTCCGGAGCCGTCAAGGAAGTTATTCTGGCATTAAGTTCTACGATGGAAGGCGATACGACTAATTTCTTTATTTATCGGAAGCTGAGTGGGTTTGATGTGAAACTGACAGTCATTGCCCGTGGTATATCCATTGGTGATGAACTGGAATATACGGATGAAGTTACACTGGGACGGTCTATCGTGAACCGGGTAGCTTTTACAGGAACAATGTAATTTTTGGGGAAATTTATGGAAAAAGAAATCAATCGGTTGCTACGCTGGCTGCAAGGGGAATTTATTCTGGCGTGGATGTTGGTACTGTTGCTTATCGCACTTTATGAAACGGATGTGTTGCCGCAAGGAATGATGGTGGGGGATGCGCGGATGGAATATATTCTCCAGACTGCAGGTATCCTGCTGGCCATGGGACTTATTCCCGTATCTCTTCGCCTGTTCAGTTTGTCACTGACCCGCTATGTAAAAACAATGCCCTTACCCGAAGCATTAAAGAGCTATCGGAGATGGAGTGAAGTCCGTCTGGGACTTTTGCTGGCTCCGGCCTTGTTCAATCTGTCGGTTTACTATTGGACTCTTGACCTGACGGGAATGTTGTGTGCCGGAATGCTTCTGGTGGCTTCACTGTTCTGTGTACCCGGTCGTGAACGTTTGCTGATGGAACTGGATCTGAATCGGGAAGAGGGAGAAAAGGAGGAGTAACGATGGAAAAAACAGTTCCTCCAATCCGTTTGCGTGCACCTGAGCCGGAAGATCTGGATGTCATGATGCTTTTTGAAAACGATGAAGATCAATGGGAGAACGGCATTGCTACCGGTCCTTATTCCCGATATCAGCTGAAGCAGTATATCGGGCAGAGTACGAATGACCTGTATACAGACCGCCAGTTGAGACTGATGATTGAGCTTCCTCAGGCCGGGGTGGTAGGTATTGTTGACCTTTGTTCCTTCGATCCCCGTCATAACCGTGCAGAAGTGGGAGTTATGGTGCTGGAGGAATACCGTCACCGGGGTATTGCTTCCGAAGCTTTGCGACAGTTGGAACATCATTGTTTTTCGCGGTTGGGGATTCATCAGCTGTATGCTTACGTGCATGCAGACAATACACATTCTTTACATTTGTTTACTGGCCTGGGCTATGTACGTGCGGGCTATTTGCCTCATTGGATTTATACCGGACGTGGATACAAGGACGTCTGTCTGTTGCAGAAACTTTCTTCCAGTTCAGTTGAATGAAGGATAAACCGGATATTTGGACCATAAGGTGTATGGATTACCGAGATCGTTCATGCTGTTATTCCAAAGAACTTTCTGTGGATCATGCAGCAGTCGTTCGCTGTTTCCTTTTCCTATAAACCATGAGTTCCTTTGAATTTCCTGTTGCAGTTGTCCATGACTCCATCCTGCATATCCGGCAAAGAATCGGATATGCCCGTCAAGGGGACCTCCGTCAAGAATATATTGTTGCACAGCCTTAAAGTCTCCGTTCATGTACAATCCGTTTCCCAGTTCCAGTGCTCCTTTCAGTTGTTTCAGAGTATGAATGAAAAAGATTGTATCCCGTTCCATGGGACCTCCTTTAAAGACAGGAATGTAAGCAGAATCTTCCAGTTCCGGAACCAGTTGGTTGAGGGATATGTGATATCGGAAGTCTTTGTTCATGACAATTCCCATGCTGCCTTCTTCACTGTGTGTGATGAGCAGTACCACTGACCGCATAAAATGATAATCATTTAGCAGAGGAGAGGCTATCAGGATTCCTCCCGGTGAGGGAAGAGTCTGATTGGACTTTATTTGAAAGATATGCATATCCATTTTTTCTCGTTTCTTTAATGTTCCTAAGGTAGCGATTAAAATCGGAAAAAGAAACTGTTTGCCTTTTTTTATTGCATTATCCCTCTTTTTTATGCGTTTTATGGATTGTAGAGGAGAGTCGGATTAAAATTTTTAGAAGAAAAATGAATAAAATGTTTGCAGATTCCGAAATAAGTTATACCTTTGCACCGCAATTGAGAGCAAGAGCAAATGAAAATGACATACTGGTGCGTTAGTTCAGTTGGTTAGAATACATGCCTGTCACGCATGGGGTCACGGGTTCGAGTCCCGTACGCACCGCAGTAAACATTGGAAATCAATGTTTTACAAATTAGACACCCAACTTTACACCCAAGAATGTAAAGTCGGGTGTTTTTGTTATTCTCCTACTTTTTTATAGTACATCAAGCAAATCGGACGGGGTATGGAATACATAATCTGCATCGATATCATTTTGTGTTGTTGAATTTCCCCATAATGCAATACCAAAAGCTACATTTGCGCCATTCGCGCATAAACTATCGTAAGCGGTATCGCCGACATAAAGTGCTTCCTTTGCACTAATCCCAGATAAGGACAGGTAAGTTATCAAAGGTGCAGGATTGGGTTTTGGGAAAGGGGCATCTTCCACACATATTACTCTGTCAAAATAATGCGTTGCGTCAAAGACTGATGCAAAATCTTCATTATACTCATTTCGATTCTTGGAAGTGACAATGCCCAATGAATATCCACCGACTTTTAACGAAGCCAATAAAGCAGGAATACCTTTGAAAAGTCTTATACTTGATTTATACCTCAACAAATACTCATTCCATTTACGATTTGCAGTCCTTGCATCGGATATGCCCAATCTGTGTAGTGTAACTTCGCCCGGTATGCCCAAAGCAAATTTCAATTCTTCCACAGGTATATCTTTCTGCAGTATCTCTGCAACAGTATCTTTCAGACTTTGCAGAATGGCAGATTCGGTATCAAGCAGAGTACCATCAATATCAAATATGATATGTCTGTATTTATTCATGGCTTCCATTATCAATCTGCTTTATTACCCTGCAAGGATTTCCTACCGCCACACAGCTTTCAGGAATCGAACGGGTCACCACGCTGCCCGCACCGATTACACTGTTCCGTCCGATAGTAACTCCCGGCAAAATAATCACACCACCTCCAATCCATACGCCATCTTCAATTTTTACAGGCAAAGCATAAGTACGGCAAATCTCTTGTCCTTCAGACCAGTCCTGCACCATGCGTTCATTTACTCTTATGGAATGGGTGGCCGTATATATCTGTACATTGGAAGCAATAAGCACATTGCTGCCAATATCAATGCGGTTGTTGTCTACGAAAGTGCAGTTCATATTAATAATCACTTTGTCGCCTATGAAAATATGCTTTCCATATTCACAATGGAAATCAATATCCACATGCACTCCTTTACCCATACTACCGAGCATGTCATGTAACAAGGCTTGCCTGCGTTCCATGTCAGCATAGTCCGTGGCATTGAACTGCGCCAATAGCCGCCTTGTGCGTAAAATCATTTCTACTATTTTCGGGTCTTTGCCTCCGATGAAAGGCTCACCCGCCATACATTTCTCATATTCCGTTTTCATTCTATCAGACCTTTCACTTAATCAAATTTTACTTGCCAATCTTCATCCCGGTATGCCGAGAAGCACATTTCTATTTGTTCCTTGTTATTCTTTTCTTCAGCTAGTACGGGAAGTTCATCCAGCCCGAAATAACGGCTCTCCACCGTTTCTATATTAGGTTGAAAATTTCCTCCTAAAACGTTGCAGAGTACAAAAACCTTGCATACATTATATGCATACGGAGGTTGGTTGTGTCTGTTTCTGTCTTGCAGGGCGATAATACGCACTGCTTCCACGTCCAATCCGGCTTCCTCCCGTACTTCCTTGACCGTATTTGATTTTATAGTTTGCATGACATCCACCCATCCGCCAGGCATAGACCATGTGCCATTCTTTTCCTTTACTAACAGGATTTTATTGTCAGCAAAGATGGCTGCACGTGTGTCCAATTTTGGAGTTTGGAAGCCTGTTTCGTTACAGAACAAGCCCTGCACCTGTTCCAAAGGTAGACCGCTTTGTAAGCTCATCATTTCTGCGGCTATTGCTCTGATACGTTCAAACCGTTCCTTGTCAAAATCGTCTTTTGTATAAGCTAATCCGACTTGAGCCAAGAACTGAAGTTCTTTAGCCCATTTCAACCATTTCAGATTACATTTATTATTATCCATTATGACAATGTGTTTAATCTCTTGCAAAAATATATTTTTCGCCATATTCAACCTAAACAATCGAATGAAAATTCAAATCTTAAGGTAAAACCTACTTGGAAACACTTTCTTTATAATCTAAACCTTCCTCTTTTTTTCGATTCATCAGGCGTTTTCTGGAAACCATGCCCTAACTTGCCAAACTGTTCTTTGAACCATTCGCCAATCGGTTGTCTGTTTATGGTCAGTACCAGTTTAGTGTCATCGGTCGGATTTTTCTCTACCTTGAAAATATCGTTTCTGATGTCAAACTTCCGCCTGTGTTCTTCGGAATAAATCCTGCCATTACACCTGATAGCCTCTTTCTTTGTCAGAAGGCTCTCTATCATTTCTTTGGTGAAGCCGATGGCAGCGCACAGCTTTTCCATTCGCAGCATTTCTTTGAGCATCGGGAACCATTTGAACGCCTTTTCAAGAATAGCATTCAGCCGTGATATTTCCTTGTCTTTGGCTTCAAGCTCCTGATTGTGTATTCCTTGCAGATTGCGTATCTGCTTGCCGTGCTGTTCCTGCATGTGTTGCATTTGGGCTTTCAAATCATCAATTCCCTTATCCCGTTTGGCAATTTCCTGACGCAATTCTTCATTGGATAGTTCCAGCTTCTTCATTTTCCCGCTGCCGAAAAGATAACCCACTCCGCTTACTATGACCGTAGCAGCATCGGTGGCTGCGCCTTTGAGCTTGTCCGTGCGTATCTCCGATTTCACCTGACGGAGTTCCTGTTCGGCAAGATTTATCTGTTCTTCTTTGCGCCGTTTTGCAGTATCCATGCGTTGCAGTTCGGCTTTCTGCTTCTCAATGATGAAGTCATTTCTCTCCAAATGCTCTTTGCCTGTTACAGCCTTTGATTGTCCACGCTCCATCAGCAGGATATCGGATGCCAAGTTTTGCATCTCGGTCATGTCTTCGTCATTGAGTTTACGGCTCTTGCCTGTATCGTGGTTCATCCAGTCAAATACGATATGGGCATGGTAATTGGGTTTGAACCATCTTTCGCCTACTTGGAAACTTTCCCTGTCCTCCGGTGCAGGCTGACCGTTCAGCCAATGCCCTTCGTCCTTGTGCAGAAAGATTTGGAGCGGTGTGATGCCCCAGCGTTTTTGGCATTCGTCACCAAACCTACGCACATCTGCCAAAGTGGTGTCCGGTCTGATGAGCAAGACTCCCTCACGGATGGGTGAACATCCCGCCACTTTGATAATCTTGCCGTTCTTCCCTTTGCGTTCACGCTCCTTTTCCTGCATGGCACGGCCTGTCTTTTCCTTGACCATCCGTTTGATGTTCTCATAATGCGTCTGCAATTCGGGACTGCCGAAATCCGGATTTATCCATTGTTCATTATCAGCCGTAAGTTCAGGTACGATGTAGATTTTGGACTTGCCGATGTTGCGCATATACTCGGCTGTTCTCCGGTTATGAGCCTCGCTTGATGCCACGTTGCAAGGCTTGATATGTATGCTTGATTTTGTTGCCATCTTTTCAAATTTAGATTCGGTTTTTGACTAATTTTGTTTGCTGCTTTCCGCTTATAACCGCAGGGGGTTCTTAGGGGTGAAACCCATAAGCGGAGTTTCCAAAGAGAGGGTCACTCTTTGGTCGGGTTGCATAGGGCTGAAAGCCCTTGCCGGGTTCTTAGGGCAGTGTCCTAAGCCCCTCGGGAGAGCCCACAACTACGCAAGCGAAGCGTGTAGTTATAGTGGGCTATAACCGGAAGCCTTTCGGTTTCTTGGATAATGCCTCATCCCTCTTCCTGACGGATTGCATTTGCTCTTTTCTATCAGCCATGCGCTTCTGCAAATACTCGTTCAGGTCTTTGCACCCGCAGTAGATTTGTGAAGCGTCCCGTATGTGCCGCGTGCTGTCGTATTCCTTTTGGATTTGCTGCAAGGCTTCCATTCCTGCACGGTCATTGTCAAAAAAGCAGTGGATGCGCTCATAGCTTCCCAACGGGTAGAGTGCCTTGGAAACATTGGCTACGGAGTTCAGCACCATGTAATCCTGCCTGTCGAAATCGGGGCATTGCGGGCAGCTTTCAAGCCGCAGGGTAAGAAAGGAAAGGTAGTCCATAAATCCCTCAAAAACGTAACACGTGTTCCTTTGCTCTCCCGATTGTCTGATATGGGATATTTCTTTCGGTGCGATACAGCCCTTGAAATATCGGTTGCGTATCTCATAGCCGCCCGATATGTTCGGAAACGCAATGGCGAAGTACCGCCTGCCGTTGTGCGTAAACCGTGCCTCCCTGCATTCTCTTTTCGCCAGTGACGGATTTATTCCCCTTTCCTGCAAATAGGCGAGCAAGGCAGGGGAAGAAAGCGGCACGATTTCCAACTGTTGGAAACTCGGCTCTGTAAAGGACTGCTTGCGAAAAGAGAAAGAAACGGGGCGCACGTGCGGTGCCTGTTCCTCGATGCGTTTCAAAAGATACGGCACGCTGTCCGTTGCATAGAGGTGCGAAGCCAGTTCGATGATGTTGCCGCCCTTGCCGAGTGCAAAATCATACCATTGGTTCCGCTCGGTGTTCACTTTGAACGATGCTTCGGTTTCTTCCCTGAACGGCGATTTGTACCAAAGATTGATGCCCTGCCGCTTCACCGGGCTATATCCCAAACTGTGAAGATATTCCTCCAGCCTGATTTGTTTTGCTGTCTGTATGTCCATAAGTGATTGTCTTTATCGGTTATTGCTTGTTTTTCTTTTCGCCAGTACCTTTTCATATAGGTTACTGGCTGCATAACCACTTCACTTTATTGTCGTATATATAGGATACGGCTTAAAGTGAAGCGGTTTGGTGTGTCCCTGCAACCACTTCGCTTTATCCTAATATATAGACCCTGAGAATAAAGTGAAGTGATTGCGAGGATTTAGCTAATAGTGGAAATTCGGTTCGTACCTGTACTTTCTGCCGTTTTCCTGTACTATCATCCGCTTGTTCTTCAACACAGTGATGAGTTTGACCAGCTTGTTGTCGCTTAACGGAACGCCCACCAAGGCATACGATTCTTTCAGCGCCTTGCCCAGTTCCTTATACCCATACTCGTCCTGCAACGAGAATGCGGCTTCCAGAGCTATCCGGTGCTGTTGCTCGGAAATGTCCTTGCAGGCATCGAACCTTTCACCTTGGGGTCTGCCGGGTGCTTTGGTTTCTGTCTGGTAGTCCTCCATTAGTTCAGGCAATGCCTTGTCATTGATGCGGAAGGCAAACGGCTCGAAGTCCATCGCACGGATGTGCATGGCGGAAACCTTGCTTATGTCCCCGTTGCTCTTGTCCTTTTCAACGAGCAGCACGGTTTCGGCCTTGTTGTTCAGCTCCGTGCCGATATGTCCCCTCGCGTTCTCATCCCCCTTGTTCTGATGGAGTATCGTGTGGATATGTATCTGCCTGTCGTCCGTCCACTGCATCAGCTTTGATATGATGCGTGTCGATTCACTGGGGCTGTTGATGTCATATACCATGTCACGGATGCCGTCTATTATCACCAGACCAAGGTTCGGCGTATGGTAGATTGCCTGTTCGACAATCCTTATGCGCTGCTCCGGCGTGTACTTCCGCAGGGCAAGGAATTCAAGGTTTTCGTTGTCCCTGTCATCGGGCAGCCCTGCCATACGCATGATGCGCTCCATCACATTCAGGCAGTGGTGGGGGCTTTGCTCCGTATCCACATAAAGCACTTTCCGTTTGGCTTCGGGAAGTTCAGCCGCATACCTGAGCACCGTACCGTTTTTCAATGCCGCCGCCACGATAGCCGACACATTGAATGTCTTCTTGCTTTTGGCTTTGCCGATGGATGCGCTGAAATTTCCCAATGTGCCTATTACAGAACCTTTCACACTGAGGATTTCGGGGGCTTTCTCGTATTTTCCTGACAGGCTCAGCCGTGAGGCTTGCCAGAGGATTACCGCCTGTTCGTCCGATATTTCCCGGATGTCTTTCACATAGTCCATAGCGATTCCTCCCGTTATTTGCGTCCGCCTGTTTTCTTCCCTGCCAGTTCAAGGGCAAGTTCCGCATCCACGATAATCTTGCGCCCAATCTGGGTGATGGCCTTGTCTATCTTCCCGCTTTTCTTTATGCGGTTGGCGGTGGGCAGGCTGCACCCGAACAGTTTGGCTATGCCGAGTATTCCGTACACATATTTCCTGCTTGTGTCCGTTACGGGCTGCGGCTGCGTTTCCGGCTGACCGGATGCGTGCCTGCTTAACATTATAAACTCTTCGCCTGTCATCTGCCAGACGGGTTTGGATAATAATTCTTGGATATTTGTCATAGTCCAATCTAATTAGTCGTTAAACAATCAGCCCTGCGCACTGGCTGTTATTTCTGTTCTCGAACGATGCAAAATTAGATATGGATACGGGTGGTAAGGATGGGGATAATATAATCGAATATCGCTGTATCTTATTGAATATCAGAAAATAAAAATACCACTCAAAAACGAATTTGAGTGGTAAAAGTGGAACTTTCGTAAAGAATCAGGATATGTCACGGATTATCTGAATATCTGCTCCATTTCTTTTGCGAAATTCTGGTTGCTGTCACTTGGGAAATCAGAAACAGGCTCCTTGTACTTTGACTTGTAGTAACTGTCATCAATATCCAGCAGTTCGAGTATTCCGGTTTTCCATTTGTCCCTGTCCTGTTTGGGGAGCTTTTCGCTCATGAGAAATATCAGATAACATACACGGATTTTCTCTCTCGGTTTGGTTTTCAGTTTGCAGTTGCAGGGTTGCAGGTTCATGTTGGCATAAAAATCCGGTGCGGAAATTTCTTCAAACTGTTCTCCCACACATACTTCATGAATGAGCGAAAGTAATTTCATGCTGAAGTATTCGTGTTGTCCCGTTGTTGTTTCCTGCGGACTGACTGGTTTTCTCGGTTCTTCCTGTCGGTTCCCGTCAGGAATGTATTTCTTCAATATGTCCAGGAAAAGGCAGCTTTGACGGTATATGTCCGCACAACGGTTCTTCATATATTGGAATGCCTCTTTCCTTGCTGCCTTTTGCAGGTCATAGAGCTCGTTCAGCTTGGCTTTTTCCTTGTCATATTCAGCCTTGCAGCGTTCGTATTCTTTCTCCGCCTGTTTTTCCTCTTCGGCAGTATGTTCCCTGTAACCGATGGAATCATATCTGTTGTTGGCTTCATTCAGCGGCTTGCTCAGACTTCTTGTAACATCCAGTTGGGCTTCAATTTCAAGGGAATACCTTTCCATGTGCTGATAGCAAGCACGCTCTATGGCACTATCATTTAACGGATGTGTCTCGTATGCTTGTATGCTCTTTTCTATTTCGGTTTTCAGGCTGTTGAGTATCAAGGTGTATTGTTCTTTTTGCCGGTCAAGCACCAGTTCAAGGATGGCGGCTTCAAAAGACTTCATGTCATTGTATTCCTGACAGAAATCGGAAATGAATTTTTGCCTGTCAAAAGAGAAAACTCTATTGTCTATATAGTCCCTGTATATTCTGTTAAGTTCCCCGTATCGGGGAATCATCGTCTGTATAGTGTCTGCCATAGGCGTTCTACTTTTGTCTGTTCTTTTCATTGTCAAGAAGCATCGTCAGTTCTTCTTCCACCTGTTCAATGCTCGGCAACGCCGATTTCAGGCTTTCCGGCACAGCCTTGCTGAGCTGATAATCGCTGATGCCGATAGGTTGGTCATAGCCTGTCAGTGCATATTGTGCGACAATCTCATCCTTGCCCTTGCACAACAGCAGCCCGATGGTCTTGTTGTCGTTCTCTCCCCTTAGTTTGTCGTCCACCACATTGATGTAGAAGTTCAGTTGTCCGGCGTATTCCGGTTTGAACGGGGTGGCTTTCAGTTCCACGACCACATAGGCATGGAGCTTTATGTTATACAGAATCAGGTCGGCATAGAAATTGCTGTCGCCAATCTGGAAATGTTTCTGCCTTGCGACAAAGGCGAATCCGCTGCCCATCTCCAACAGATAACGGGTAACATGCTTCACTAACTGTTCTTCTATGTCCCTTTCGTCCGCACGTTCTTTGGCTCCTGCCAAGTCAAAGATATACGGGTCCTTCAACAGGTAGTTGGCAAGGTCGCTTTGAGGTGCGGGAAGCGTGGCGGTAAAATTGTTGACCTTGTGGCTGTTGATTTGCCGTTCAAACAATTTGCTCTCAATCTGCATTTTAAGGACATTGCTGCTCCAGCCCATTTCCACGGATTGTTTCATATACCAGTACTCCACGCCCAACGGAAGAGAACTGTTCAACAGAATCACATGGCTCGCCCAATTGATTCTTGCAACAGGTGATGCTAGGAACAGTTTTTCCATGTCCTCAATCGGTACTTGATAAACAGCGGCTACTGTTTGGACTACATCCTGAATTTGTGCAAGAGGTTCTTGCACAATTGCAACTTCCTTGTTGTCTGTGGATTGAATTTGCGCAAGAGGCTCTTGCGTAAATGTCATATTGTTCAGGCTTTGAAGTTCATTCGTGATTTTCTGCACACTTGGAGTAACTAATTTCGCATCGGTTTCTATAAAACTCCGTAATGCGCCCAATGGATAGGAGCGTGCGAACTGACACATATAAGCCAAGTTTCTGACCGAATACCCTTTCTTTTCGGGATAATTGAACCGTATCGCCTGCGCCAGTTTCTTGATGACCTTGCCGCCCCAGCCTTGTTGGGTCTGGTGGTACAATATGTAATTGCCCATCTTCCAGTAGTGGAACAGCATCTGTGCATTGGCGGCACTGATGAGCCGGACTTGCGCCTGCTCTATTTCCGAGCCGATGGCACTGACGAAAGCCTCGAAACTTCTTTTCTCTATGTTATTATCGTTGTTGCTCATTGTTGTATGTATTGAAAGTCACAAAGGTAAGCCGAATTACAGGCTTTCCATGAAACTTGATGATTGTTTTTTATAGTTGGTTGAATTTGTTCATCGCATTGGCTTTCACATCATCAGCGATGTCTATGTAAGGTTTCATCGCTTTGTAGTCGCTGTGTCCCGTCCATTTCATGACCACCTGAGCCGGAATACCGAGAGCCAAGGCATTGCAGATGAAAGTCCTTCTTCCGGCATGGGTGCCCAGCAATGCGTATTTGGGTGTAATGGTGTCTATCCGCCTGCTTCCTTTATAATAGGTTTCGCTCACAGGCTCGTTGATTCCGGCAAGCTCGCCCAGTTCTTTCAAATAGTCATTCATCTTCTGGTTGCTGATGACCGGGAGAGCCTTATGCCCCTCAAACTCCATATCTTTATATTTATCCAGTATCGCCTTGCTGTGGTTGTTCAGCTCGATGATAAGCCTTTCGGCGGTCTTTACGGTGGTGATTTCTATATATCCGTCCCTGATGTCGCTTTTCTTTAGGTTATGCACATCCGAATACCGAAGTCCGGTGAAGCAGCAGAACAGAAAGACATCCCTCACCCGTTCAAGATACTGCTTGGTCTCGGGTATCTGATAGTTTTTGAGTTGGTTCAGTTCGTCCCATGTAAGGAATATCACCTTTTTCGGGGTGCTTCGCAGTTTAGGATTGAAATCTTCGTAGGCATTGTTCATGCAATACCCTTTCTTGGTACACCAGCGCAGAAACCATTTCAGGTAAGCGACCTGTTTCATGATGGATGTGTTCCGCATGTCTTCGGTGTCTTTCAGGAAATTCACATACTTTGTCAGCTTGGGTTCGTCCAGCGATTCAAAAGTCAGCCCCTTGTCAAACTTTTCAAGGTGCTTCCTTACTGCGGCAAATTTCTCATAGGTGGCATCAGACCAGCCGTTTTGCGTGCCGCACTCCTTGATGAACTCGTCAAACACCTCCAAAGGAAGAAACACCACCGGGGCTTCCTCCTCTTCCTTTTTCCCATCGTGCAATCTGTTGAATGCGTCCTTTACCTGCCCGGTAGTGGGCATGAATCCCTGCACCTCGAACTCCTTGAAGATATTCTGTATTTCGGTGTAGTATTTCAGCAAGTCCGCATTGATTTCCGATGCGCTTTGCTTCAGCTTGTTGGTGCATCCGTTCTTTACCCGCTGCTTGTCGGCATCCCATTTGGCGACATCTATGCGGTAGCCCGTTGTGAACTCTATGCGGTGGCTGGCGAAAACCACACGCATACGGATAGGGACATTCTCCACGATTGGCACTCCGTTCTTCTTCCGGCTTTCCAAAGCAAAAATGATGTTTCGTTTGATATTCATAATTGGGTGCGTTTGAAATTCAACACCCAAATATACACCCAATAATTGAAATAGCAAAAGGAATTTAATGATATTTAGTAATATAGCGGATTTGTAATAACTTGATTATTATCAATATATTGCGTTTTTATGAGATTCCTTGATTTTATAAGTTAAAGTCCCGTACGCACCGCTGAGACTCAAGGACAACTGAGAGTCTGAAAGCGATAGAGTCCACAATTTTAATGAATTGTGGACTTTTTTTATATCCTGTAAGTGCCAATTCAGGTACTGTACATAAATGCTGGCGGTATCTTCTTGTGTAAAGCCATGACGTCAGTACCTTAGATAAAAGGGTTGAAATTATGACTATTCAAAAGAAAAGTTTATGTAAATAATCCTGAAAACCAATATTTTCGTAATTTTGTATCAATATCAAAAAAGCATAACGATGGAACCATCTATATACAGCTTTTCACTTTGTATCGCGCTGCCGTTGATGTTATTCTTCGGCTTTTATTTTTTGTTTGCCAAGGTACCGGAGAAGAAAATTTTCGAAAATTATCTTCGCTCCCGGCGGATAATGGGTATCGCACTACTGTTGCTTGCCGCCAATTATTCGGTACATTTCTTTTTCGGAATAAGGTTCATAAATGTCAATGCGGCCATATTGATGAATCTGTCCACCTACTTTTTGTGCTACTATCTGTTCAGCTCAGCAATGATAACACTGCTTGACCGTTTCTACATAACGCGCAAAAGGTCATGGACACATATCATTCTATGGGTGATTTTCTCTTCTCTTTCCGGAGTCGTATTATTGCTGCTGCCGGGTGGTGCCATGCAGAAGATCGCATTGCTGGCTTTGGCAACATGGCTGGTGATTTACGGGCTTATGCTGGCCCGCAGAGTCATTGTCGCATACCGTAGAGCCGTCAGGATTTTCGATGACACGCATGCAGATGATATAGGGGCATATATAGAATGGCTGTCCATCTTTACCTATTGGGCGCTTATCTTCGGTGTCGGATGCGGATTGCTGACATTTCTGCCAGACGAATATGTATATATCTGGATTTTATCGTCAATCCCATTCTACAGCTATCTTTTCTACAGCTATCAGAACTACCTGCTATTCTATGAACAGGTAGAAAATGCTTTTGAGCAGGATATACAGTCTGAAGAAGAACTTCTGACAGATACGGAAACAGAACCTGAAATAGTTCCAGAGCAGGAAGTTCCAATGTCCTATATAGAAATTATAGAGAAAGTGGACAACTGGATAAAGACAGACGGCTATGTTCAGCAGGGACTTACCATAAAAGGATTGTCCGAAATACTTCATACAAACCGTACCTATCTTTCCGCTTATATCAAGACTGCGTATAAAATGACATTCCGCGAATGGATAACCGCTCTCCGGTTGGAATATGCGAAAAACATACTGAAAGAGCATCCGGAAATCAATATACAGAAGCTGGCTGAGTCTTCCGGTTTTCTTTCCCGCAGTAATTTTATCAAATCATTTACCGAGAAGGAAGGATGTACGCCTGCCAAGTGGAAAAAAGCAAATCTGGAATAATTTGTGTGGTAAAAAGCCGCTGAAAAAGGTCACAGAAGCCCATTTTCAAAAAGTGCTAATTCGACAAAAAAGTGCTGATTCGACAAAAAAGTGCTAATTTGACAATTTGAAAAGTGCTCAAACGACAATTTCTATAAAACACTGTATTTTAACAGAAAAAGTTTTTATAATATTTTGGGCACTGAATGGCATTTATTACCTTTGGGGGAAGACAAAGATAATAAATTCAAGTTTATATGAGCAGAAAAATCACTTTTCTTACCCTGCTTCTGTGGCTGATGACGGTAACTTTTCCTGTCATTGCGCAACAGAAAGCAGACACGACCTACACCTTCCGCTTCGTTCCGCAGAAAGATATGTTCTACGTGCCTTGGAATGGCAATGACACGGAACTTGTCCGCCTGCTGGAGTGTGTCGAAAAAAACAAAGCAACAATTCTTGACGGCAAGCTGCCGCTACTGGTTGACGGCTACTGCAACTCGCTGGGCAGTGAAGCCGAGAACCTTGCCACGGCGAAGATCCGTGCCAACCGTGTGAAATCCGAACTGATTATCCGCGCGGAAATAAAAGAGGAGAATTTCATCACCCGCAACCATGTGACTGAGGGTGATTTTGTCACCGTGCGCCTGACGATTCCTGCCAAGGAAACAGCTGCGACGGATGCGGAAGCAGAAGCACGACGCAAGGCGGAAGCCGAACGACTGGCAGCAGAGAAGCGTGCTGAACAGGAACGGCTTGCCGCTGAAAAGGCAGAGGCAGAGAAAGCCGCTCAACAAAATACACTTACCGACACTCCGTCGGAAACCAAAATCACAAATGATTATCATCTCTCCCTGCGTGCCAACCTGCTGCGCTGGGCTACCCTGACACCCGATTTAGGACTTGAATGGCGCATCTGTCCGTCGTGGGGCATTGCCGTAAACGGCTCGTGGACTTCATGGAGCTGGAGCGACAAAGACCGCCGCTATGCACTCTGGGAAGTGGCTCCGGAAGTGCGTTACTACATGGGCGAGAAGAAAGCCTGGTATCTGGGTGCTATGTTCAAGGCCGGACAGTTCAACTACAAGCTCTCCGATACGGGCAAGCAGGGCGACCTGATGGGTGGCGGCATCACTGCCGGCTACCAGCTGCGGCTGAACAAGGCATTAGATCTTGATTTCAACCTCGGTCTGGGCTACCTGAATGCCGACTATGAGAAATATGAAGTCATCGACGGTGTGCGAGTACGCCGCGGCAACGAGACAAAGGACTGGTGGGGCCCCATCAATGCCGGTGTGACATTGGTATGGAAGTTATTCTAACTCGGAGGAATTGAATATGAAAGCAAGACAATATATAAATATGATGGGAATGGCAGCCGCCGTGCTGCTCTCTTCCTGCGTGAAGGACACGCTTTATGACACGCCGCATCCCGACTACGGGAAGATTGCGGTGACAGCCGACTGGTCGGCCCGCGGTGAGGGCATCGACATACCTGCCACGTGGACGGTCACCATGGGCGACTATACGGGTACGGAGACTTCCGCCACCCATGCTCCCGACCATCTGTTTGCTCCGGGCAGCTATACCCTTGCGGTGTGGAACCCGGCTGAAGGAATCACGGTAAGCGGCACCACCGCCACCGTTGCCGCAGCCACGGGAAACCGGGCAGGCACGGATGCCTTTGTGAACAATGCTCCGGAGTGGTTCTTCACCTATACGGAACAGGTGAACATTGAGAAAGACAAGGACTATCCGCTGACCGCCTCAATGAAACAACAGGTGCGCGAGCTGACGCTTGTCGTCGAACCGACGGGTGATGCCGCTGGACGCATTACGGAGATTGTTGCTCATCTGACGGGTGCAGCCGGAACACTCGACTTCGCAACCGATACCTACGGAGCCGCTTCGAGCGTCGTGCTGCCCTTCACCAAGATTACCGAAGGGGCCGATGCCGGCAAGTGGAAAGCCACGGTGCGGCTGTTAGGTGTGACCGGAACGGAACAACTGCTGACGGGCGAAATCCGTTATGCCGACGGCAACCCGACCCCCACGACGCTGAAAAGCGACCTCACGGAAGCCCTCAAGGAGTTTAACACCGGAAAGGGGGAATCACTGACCCTCGGTGGAACGCTGGTTGAAACTCCCGAAGGCATGGAAGTGGACGAAGCCGGAATTACCAGCTGGGAAGAAGTGAAAGGAGATGATGTAAGTGCCGATTTGTAATCGTGCGGCAACATCTTCAATGACAGACATATCATGCCCGGCAAGGACATGAACGTATGGAAAGTGTTCTTTGACAGATTGGGAAACGGGAAACTTATGGCAGTTATATAAAATACTTCCACTTTTTTTGTGGATATATGGAAGAGTTCTCTTATCTTTGCTACGTGAATAACCATACGGAAAGCAATGGAGATAAACTTTGACAAGGACTATTTGCGCCAGTTGTACGAGGAAGGGAAAACGACGGACAAGAAACATCGTTTCCAGCCGAATATCGTGGCACGCTACCAGTTGCGCATCAAAGTGCTGGAACAAGCAAGAAGCGTGGAAGAGCTTTACGCCATCCACTCACTTCATTATGAAGTGCTGAAAGGTGACAAGACTGGCATTTCCTCCATCCGGGTGAACGACCAGTACCGCATTGAGTTCACGGTAGAACAGGTCTCATCGGAAACGGTGGTGACCATCTGCAATATACTTGAATTATCAAACCATTATAAATAGAATAATTATGGGAAAATACATCTGTCAACGCCCCATACATCCGGGCGAACTGTTGAAGGAAGAAACCGAAGAACGCAAGCTCTCGCAGCGCAGGTTGGCCGAGCAGATGGGTATCTCCTACAAAGTATTGAATGATATTCTCAACTGCCGCAGGCCGATTACTACGCAGACAGCGATGCTCTTCGAGGCAGCTTTGGGTATCAGTGCTTCGCTACTGATGCGGATGCAGCTTGATTGCAATATGCAGCAGGCAGCTGCAGACCCCTCTTTCATGGAGCGTCTGAAGCAGGTACGCAAGTACGCCGCCATGCTGTAGCTCACGGTACACTGAAAGTTTTCCGTCCCGCTTCTCCCGACAAAAGGGGAAGACGGGACGTTTTCGTTTTCCCTCTCTCCCGAAGAACGCTTATAGGAACAGATTATTAACAACTTAACACTTATAAGCGATAATGAGAATAAGACATTTTACCCTTGCAGCCCTCGCCCTCGCACTGGCAGCCTGCAACAACGACAATGAAAACCTGAACGGTGACCCCGTAGCCGCCCGGTTTATCGCCGACATCGCCCCCGCCACCCGCGTCAATTCGGAAGGAACCGAGTGGACCGCCGGCGACCGTATCGGTATCACCGACATCGGTAACGACACCCAGTACGGCAACGTGCCTTTCATCCTGAAGAACGGGAAATTTGAGGCAGAAGAAAAGGTCATCTATATCGAAGATGCAGAGACCCATACTTTCCGCGCCTACTATCCGTACAACTCAGCGGGAGGCACCCTCGCAGCCACGACCGATGCCACGGCGCAGCAGAACCAGCCTGCCATCGACTTCCTCTTTGCTTCAGGAGCCACGGGAGACAAAAACAACCCGGTAGTAAGCTTCACCGACAAAACCGCCAAAGGCGGTGAAGACAACTCCTTCCACCACCGCATGAGCCAGATAACCCTTACCTTCGAGGCGGGCGCCGGCGTGGATTTCAGCCAGGTCAAGCCTGAACGTTACACGCTGGACGGATTGAAACTCACCGGTACGTTCAACACGGCCGACGGCATTGCCACCGCAGACGACGGGGCACAGACCGGAGAACTGACCATGGAGCTGGCCGACGGCAGCCTCACGTCATCGGTCATCCTCTTCCCGCAGACAGCAGCATCTCTGCCGTTGGTTGTGAATTTCAACGACGTGGAATATAAAGCCACGCTCACCGTGCCCGAAGGCGCACTGCAGGCGGGCAACAACTATACCTATACCGTCAAGGTACGCAACAAAGGCATTGAAGTCAGCGAAGCCACCATTGCAAAGTGGAACGACATAGACGGCGGAGAAGTGGGTGCTGACCTGTAAGACAATGAAGAATGAAGAATTAAGAATGAAGAATTATGAGACATAGATTATTTATCCCCGCAGCCACCGCGCTGCTGATAGCCCTCACCGCCTGCACGCAGGACGAACTGGCTGACGATAACCGTCTGCCCGAAGGTGAATACCCCGTAGTCATCCGTGCCACCGGACTGTCCGTAGAGGCAACGCCGCAGGCAGCCCCATCCACCCGTGCCACCGTGGATGGCGACTGGCAGGGCGTACAGACCGTGGCACTCAAGATGGGCGACGCGGTAAAGGAATACACCGTAACGCCTAACTCCGCTGACAATACGAAAGCCACGCTCTCATGCGAGAACGACCCGCACTACTGGACCAGCCGCGACCCGATTACCGTATCGGCATGGTGGCCCCTCGACGATACAAACATCACACGGATGCCTGCCGTGAAGGTGGCCGAAGACCAAAGCAAGTTGGCAGACTTCCAGAACAGCGACTTTATCTCTGCTGAGAACCAGACGGTGGAATTTGACGACCCGAAACTCACCTTTACCCACCGCACGGCACGCGTGGCCATCGAACTGAAACCCGGTACGGGATTCACGAGCGTGGACGGTGCCACGGTGAGCCTCGTGAGCCTGTCCACCGATAACGAAAACCCGACCGCCATCCAGACCTACCACGCAAGCGGCAACAGCTACGAGGCACTGACCGCCCCGCAGACCGTTGCGAAAGGCGAGCCGTTCATCCGCGTGGAACTTGGCGGCGGAACCTTCTACTTCCGCCCGCAGAACGACGTCGTGCTGGAGGCGGGCAACCGCTATACCTACACCGTCAAGGTGAACGCCACCGGCCTGACGCTGGCAGGCTGTGAAATCGGCAAATGGGATGACGGCGGCGGCGAGAGCGGCGAGGCAGGTTTAAGTTACATTTACGACAAGGAAACGAACACCTACACCGTTTACACAGCCGACGGCCTGCTGGCATGGGCGGAAGCCGCACAGAGCGACCTCAGCATCGACTGCACCCTGACTGCCGACATCGACCTGACGGGCAAGAAGTGGACACCGATAGGTTATGGCGCCACTTCTGAATACGGTTACCAAGGCACCTTCGACGGACAGGGACACCGCATCACGGGGCTGGCCATCATTTCGGATGATCCGCACGGTGAGAATGCTGCGTTGTTCGACGGTATCGGTGGCAACGGCGAGGTGAAGAACCTGCAACTGGTGGATGTAGACTTCAACGTGAAACAAGGCGGTGTGTCCAGCGGCATAGCGTGGAGCAACTTCGGCACCCTCACCGCCTGCTATTATGGCTGGAATGGGTATCCCGGAGTAGAAACTAACTATGGCACCGATGATACGCATCAAATAGACACCGGCACCTCCTGGCAGCCAGCCGTGGATGGCATGAACCCCGCCCTCACCGGCAACGACTACCAGTGGGTACTCGGTACCGACGACCTGCCCATACTGCAAAAGAAACAATAACGAACCCTAAACAACACGCATCATGAAACGAACAATCATCCATACATCTGCAGCCATAGCCCTGCTGCTCGGCATTGCCGCCTGCACGCAGGACGAAGCGGGCTTCCTGCCGGAAGGGGCGGAAGGCACACCCGTCGTCTTCACCGCCACGGGGCTGAACCCCGCCGCGACAGCCACCGCCGGTACCCGTGCCTCGGTGGACGGGAACTGGGAAGGCGTCACCTCCGTGGCCGTCATGATAGACGGAGAGGTGAAGCCCTACGACGTGACGCCCACCACCGCCGACAACACCAGCGCCACGCTGACCTCCGATGAGCCGTACTACTGGACCAACCACAATAACATCACCGTCACGGCGTGGTGGCCCTACACCGCTGGCGAGACAACCCCGCCTGCCGTGAAGGTAGCTGCCGACCAAAGTGCCCGGAAGGACTTCGAGGGCAGCGACCTCATCGTAGCCGAGGAACAGACGGTGAGCTACGGCAACCCCACACTCCGCTTCACCCACCGCACGGCGCGGGTCACCGTCATCCTGACGGACTACACCGAGGGGCTGGAGTCCGTGTCGCTGACTGGCCTCTCCACCGAGAACGGCAACCCGGCTGTAATCGCCCCGTATTATGACAAGGGCGGTGACACCTACACCGCGCTCGTAGCCCCGCAGACGGTGGCGGCGGGCACGGCCTTCATCACCTGCGCCTTCACCAACGGCAAAAGCTTCGCTTATAAGATGCAGAGCGATACCCACTGGCAGGCGGGCGAGGAATATACCTACACTGTCTCCCTCGCTGCGGCAAAAGACCCGGGATACACCGTATCTGAGGACGGCAAGACCTACGAGGTCTACAACGCCGAGGGCCTGAAGAACATCGCCGAACTGGTGAACGAAGAATGGAAGTTAGGCATCAATATCACCCTGACGGCCGATATCGACCTGAAGGGCATCGACTGGACACCGATAGGCAAAGACAATAACAAAGCATACACCGGCACCTTCGACGGCGGCGGCAAGACCATCACGGGGCTGACCGTTACGGGAAGTAACAAATATGCGGGCCTGTTCGGACGTATCGGCTCCGGAGGTACGGTGAAGAACGTGGTGCTGGAGGGCGTACAGATAACAAGCGACAACAGTTCGGGCTATGCCAGCGGCGTGGCAGGAAATAGCTGGGGTACCATTGAAAACTGCTCGGTGTCGGGCAGCGTCAGCGGTAGCTTCAGCGTAGGTGGCGTGGTGGGCTATCAATTTGGCGGTTCCATCACCGGATGCAGTTCCTCGGCCTCAGTGAAGGGAACGCAGCGGGCAGGCGGCGTGGCAGGTACAACGAATTCCGGTGCCACCCTGACCGCCTGCTATGCCACGGGCGACGTGACCGTTGAAAATGACGGTACAAGCTACGCCTGGGCCGGCGGTATAGTAGGAACAAACGGAGGAAACAGCATCCTTGCCTGTTATGCCGCGGGCAACGTCAGCGGTAAAGGTAGCGGCACCATCTATGTAGGCGGCGTGGTGGGAGAAAACTATGCCACCGTGACTGCCTGCTATTGGAGCGGCCTCCCCGACAATGACAACGGCGGAGCCACGAAGGTAGACGGCACGAACGTCACCTGGCAGACGGCCGTCGCCGCCATGAACGCCGCCCTGAGCGGTAAAGGCTGGCAGTACGAACTCAAAGACGGCAACAGCCTGCCTGCCTTGAAGAAGGAACAGTAAACCGTCGGGCGGGAAAAGTTCCGCCCGTAACGGAAAATAACCGAAGTATAACCCCAAAAGAAAGTAACATCATACAGACACCGCAGCCCGCTACCGTAAGGTCAGTGGGCTGCAGTGTGCTGATACTATTTGTCATTTTCGGCATCGTCTATATTGGGCTTCAAGTCCCCCATGGCTACCTGATATTCATGCCACAGTTTGTTGATGTCGGCATCTTTCCCAAGCGCATATTTTACGCCGCCTTCGAATGACCATGGAATCACTTCAAGCGTACTTTTGTTCAGTTTTCGCAGGAAGTCTGGGTCCTTATGTTCTTTCAGCCATGCAAAGAAATATCCTGTTGTCCGATAGCCGTCCAGGTAGTTGCCTCCTTTGGGACGGTCGTTTTCAGTGAATCCTCCGTTGGCAACCCGTACGGCATCCGCCATTCCTTCAATAAAAGCCCAGAATACCTGATTTGTTCCATACGAACCGATGCCTTGAGGTTCCAGCTGGTAGGCATGAGTCAGTTCGTGCAGCAATACGCCTCGGGTTTCAAAGAATACTTTGGAAGTATCTTGATTGGCAAAGGAGTTCTCGATATGCCGTGTGCTGTAAAAGACCGAAACGTCTCCGTTTCCACCCGACTTGGCTGATACCCCCTCAATGTCTTTCAGATAATAGTGGAGTTTGTTGACCGGTACAATGCTGTCTTCAGGGCTAAAATAAAGAGTTGCCAGTACGGTACGTGCCTGTTCTGCGATATAGTTCTGGGGAACAGGAATGATGGAGTGGTATATTCTGGAACCTTCTGTGTCCGGAGCTTCATCGTAAAACAGGATATCGCCTACAAAGTAGTTGCTCCAGTCGGCAGTAGTTTCTTCCGTTTGCTGCTCCTGGCTGTTGTTCGGGCCTGATTTCTCATTACATCCCGCAACGGATGCCGTCAGGCAAAGCAGGAATACATACTTGTTGAACAGGCTAGGTCGTAAGGTCTTAAAAATTTTCATATATACATAGTATTAAAGTTTATGCAAAGATACAGATTTATCGGAAATAGCGAAGAAGGTTGAGACTGATCCCGGCCATTATCGTAGCTCGTGGCATGGGATAACCGGCATTGATTTCGTAACGTTGGGCTAACAGGTTCTCGCCGCGGGCCCAAAGGTCGAGCCAGCGTGTAGCCTGAAAAGAAACGCGGAGATTCCACAACACGAAGTTTTCGGTTGTGACCGGATCTGTCTGGGTATAGAGTCCGGCGATATATTGCATACCGGTTGACAGGCTCCATCGGCCATGAGAGAAATTGGTTCCGGCATACAGCTTGTGTCCGGGAGCTGCAACGACGGGGTCCTTCATGTGGAGGTAGCTGTAGTTTCCGTCCACAGACCAGTGGCGGTTGATCCGGAAAGCCGCCTGCACTTCAATGCCGGTATTTTCTATTTCTCCGGAGTTCTGGTTCAGCATACCGCTTCCGTTGGGATTGGGGAGAGTGAGAATCAGATTCTTTCCGTCAATGTAAAACAGGTTGATACCGTAATTCAGCCGTCCGTTCAGCAGCCGTTGTGAGAAAGCCAGTTCGTAATTCCACATAGATTCAGGCTGAAGATCCGGATTCTGGGGAGGGAACATATACATTTCCCGAAGGATGGGATAGCGGAATCCTTTTGAGGCAGAAGCTTTCAGTTCCATGGTATGAGACAGATGAAAAGCGAGTCCGGCCTGAGGTACCCATTCTGTTCCTATGCGGGAATGATGATCCACCCGGAGTCCCGCATTCAAGGTGAGCCAGGTGTTGAAGTCCTGACGGAAGTCAATATACCCGGCCAGTTCGTCTTCGTGTTTGTCTACCAGCTCGGAAGTCGTCCCTGCCTGACTGCCACTGACATATTCGTTCCATGCATGGCCTCCGTAACGGAACCAGTCGAATCCCAGAGTAATGCGGTTCCCTTGAAAGAAACGGGTGCTCTGGTAAAGTGAGATACCCGTCATGTTGTCGTGTGACAGGAAGCGGCTGTCCTGAGGGCTTTCGCCGGCAGAGGGAGTATAACCGTCATTGATCCAGTGGTTCCCCCAGTTATAGAAAATACTCAGTGCTCCGGAAGTCTTTTCATACCGGTTTTCCAGGGCCAGTGAAGTCATGCCCCGCGTGATGCGCTGGTCACCGTCTGTGAGAGGCGCACTGACCGGACCGGGATAAGATGCATTGAAATGCGTTACGTTTACATCTCCCTGCAGATTCCAGTTGCCGTTGATTTCATAACCGAGTTTGGCATAACCTCCATATTGTTCAAAACCCATATCCGTGCGATGTCCGTCGGTGCGGTTGTAGGAACCGGAGAGGACACTCGAAAAGCCTCCTTTGCGGATACGGTTAGTCAGTTCCGTTTCCAGGGTGTTGTAGGAACCATATCCCGTATGGAGGCTGGTGTTGATTCCGTCCTCCTGCATCTTGCGGGTAACGATATTCACCACGCCACCCATGGCGTTTGATCCGTAAAGCACAGAAGCCGGTCCTCTCAGTACTTCCACCCGTTCGGCCAGGAACGACTGGTAGGCATCGGCGATCGGATGGCCGAAGATGCCGGCATATTGCGGATGTCCGTCGATCATGACCATCAGCCGGGCAGAACTTCCGCTCAGTCCGCGGAGCGAGATACTGCCTGCTGCCCCGTTGGACACACCGTAACCCATGATGCCCCGCGATGTAACGAAGAGACCGGGGATCTGTTCGGTGAGAACAGGGAGAAGCGAAGATTGACGGGAATTTTCTATTTGAGCGCGTCCGACAATAGAGACGGTTTGTGAGAGATGGCGTACATCTGTTTTCTGACGGGCACCGGTTACAACCACTTCGTCGATCTGGTAGGAAGTTTCTGCTGAAAGTGTGTCACGCAGTTGTTTCTGGCTCCTTCCCGGCTGGCAGGCAAGGGCAATCAGAGCAAGGGATATATAGATTCCTTTCATTGGGATAGTCTGATGGATAATTTCTTTTGTGTTCCGTGATATTTTAAACAATTGCGGCGCAAAGATATGGATTAGTTTTTAAAGTACAGAGTCTCCTTTATTTGTATTAGCGGGAAGAGAAAGATATTTTCCGCTTCCACCGGGGCAGATACCAGAGGCAGATGAAGAGTGATACCAGTGTGGAGAGCGGGGGAGCATATCCCATCCAGACCAGCGTGGTCGGGTCAATGTGACTGAAGGCCCACGAAAGAGGGATGCGGAACAACAGGGTGGCGATGAGGCTGTGTACCATGGGAAACCAGGAGTTTCCCTGTCCGCTGAAATAGGAATTGAAGCAGAACACGAGACTCACCATAATGCAGTCGATGCTGTATCCCCGCAGGTATCCGGCTCCCATCGTGATGACAGCGGGATCACTTGTAAAGATGCGCAGCAGGGTGTCGGGAAGAAACTGGGAATAGAGGCACATTGATACGCCGAAGACCAGTGCCATGCCGATTCCTGCCTTGAGGCAGCGGTTCATGCGTTCTGTCAGTCCGGCACCGAAGTTTTGTGCAGTCATGGCTGCCACGGCGGACGAGATGGCCACGGGAGGCAGCATGGCAAAGATGATGATTTTTTCAACCACACCGAGGGCTGCTGACGCAATGACCCCCATCTGATTGACGATGACCGTGATAAGCAGAAAGGAGATATTGATCAGGGCGTCTTGCAGGGCAATGGGAGCTCCCAGCAGAACGATTCGTCGGGACAGGAGACCGTTCAGCCGGATATCCTGTCGGGTGAAACGGAAGCTGAACCCGCGGCGGCGCAGGAATATCAGAGCGGTCAGGAAACTGATGCCTTGTGAGGCGATGGTGGCAAAGGCTGCTCCCGCTGCCCGTAAATGAAAACCTCCGACCAGCAGGAAGTCGAGTGTGATATTTATGGCACAGGCCAGAGCTACAAAATAGAGCGGTGTGCGCGAGTCTCCCAGCCCGCGCAGGATTCCGCAAATGACATTGTAACCGATAATGAACGGAATCCCCAGCGAGCAGATCAGCAGATAATGGCAGGTGTCGCGCATGGCTTCGGCAGGAGTATGCATCAGTGCGGCTATCGGATTGTGGAGCAAGGTCATGAGCAGGGTAAGAAAACCTCCCACCAGGGCAAACAGCCAGATGGAAGAACCGATGATGGACGCAGTTTCTTTGTCATTGCGTGCTCCGGTGGCGATGCCGATAAGTACCGTGATGCCTGTGGTCAGTCCCAGAATGATACCGGTGACAGTCTGCATCACCTGGCTGCCGATGGCGACTCCGGCCACGCTTGCTGCGTCGTCAAACTGTCCCACTACGAAGAGGTCTGCGCCTCCGTAAAGGGCTTGCAGCATATTGGCCAGCAGATAGGGGAGGGCGAACTGAAACAGTACGCCGGATACATTTCCCTGTGTCAAATCAAGTTTTTTCATTTTTCTGTTTGTTTTGTCTGTTTTTGATAAAAAGAAAAGCCGGATAAGGTGATTGGTTTTACCCAGTCATCTTATCCGGCCTTTTTCCGGCCCTCCGATGAGGATTACAAAACGCTAGTTCCGTTATGTCGCTGCAAAGGTAGGACGATTTTCCGGAGTTGCCAAATCTTTGCAGCGAATTGTTCATCGCCTGTACCGGAGCGGGCAGTTCGTTGCGTCTGAATCGTGCGGTCGTTGCGGCCAGATTATGCGGTCGATTGAGGCGAATCGTGCGGTCGTTGCAGCCCAATCGTGCGGTCGATTTTTTTGCATTGACCAGTCAATGCGAAGGTATCGTGCGGTCGTTGCAGGAACTACTTCCCGTCGGTGAGCGAATAAGGTTTGTCGGCCTTCTTGAGTCCCCGTGACTTGTTGGGAGATGCGCTCATGACGAATGTGATTTCTCCACCTTTCATCAGGTCTTCCTGGGTGAGATACATCTTGTCGTAGCGCTGTCCGTTCAGATAAACTTCCTTGACATATCGTTTCTTGTCGCTGACTCCCGGCGCTTTGATCCGGAACGTCTTTCCGTTGGGAAGCTGTAATTCCTGGTTGGGCAGATAGGGCGCTCCCAGTACATACTGGTTACTTCCCGGGCAAACCGGATAGAATCCCAGCGACGTGAAGATATACCAGGCCGACATCTGTCCGCAGTCATCGTTTCCGCTCAGTCCGTTCAGGTGATTTCGATACATGCGGTTCATGATTTCCCGTACCCAATACTGTGTTTTCCAGGGCTCTGAAGTCCAGGCATACAGGTAGGGAACATGGTGGCTGGGTTCATTTCCGTGTACGTAACCGCCCAGCAGACAGTCGCGGGTAATGTCTTCGTTTTTCTCATAATACTGGGCCGGCAGATCCATGGAGAAGAGGTCGTCCAGCCGCTTGATGAACTGACGGTCGCCGCCCATCAGGGAGATCAGTCCGTTGACATCGTGCGGAGCATGGAACGAAAAGTTCCAGGAGTTTCCTTCGATAAATCCTTCTCCGTGTGTCTGGAGCGGATCAAAATTGGTCTTGAATTTTCCGTCGGCATAGCGGGGACGGGCAAATCCTGTTTTCCGGTCGAAAATATGGCGGTAGTTCAATGCGCGTTTGCGGTATGTCTCTGCAAGTTCCGTGTCTCCGCTTCTCCGTGCCATTTCATAGATGCACCAGTCGTCGTAAGCATATTCCAGCGTAGTGGATGCGGCCGTGGCTGATTCTTCCAGAGGCACATAGCCCAGTTTCTGATACGAAGCCAGTCCTTCGTAATAAGGAACCTGAGAGGTGCGTACCATGGCTTTCAGTGCTTCCTGCGGGTTGATGTCAGCTCCTTTGGCAATGGCATCCAGCACGACTGACACCGAATGATAGCCGCTCATGCACCAGTTTTCGTTGGCCATGTGGCTCCAGACCGGCAGCATGCCGTGAACGCTCTGCTGCTGATGGCGGAGCATGGACTGCACCATGTCGCGGTTTTCCTGCGGTTTCATCAGCGCCAGCAGCGGGTGTTCGGCCCGGTAGGTATCCCACAGCGAGAAGATCGTGTAGTTGGTAAATCCTTCTGCCTGATGGATGTTGTTGTCGAGTCCCCGGTACTTCCCGTCCACATCGGTATATACCGACGGATTGATCATCGTGTGATAATAGGAGGTATAGAACATGGCTTTCTGATCCTCATTGCCTTCGATCCGGATGCTTCCCAGTGCCTTGTTCCAGCTATCCCGGGCTTCCTGTGCCAGTGTCGTGAAGTCTTTTCCTCCGGTTTCTTTCTGCAGGTTCCGGAGTGCTCCTTCTGTGCTGACACCCGACAGGCCGACTTTGATCTCCAGTTCATTGCCGTCTGATGTGTCAAACTCAAAGTAGGCTACGACCTTTCGTCCGGCCATTTCCGGAAAGTTCTCGTTCAGTTTGAACCGGCGCCAGAAGCCGTTGTAAGCCACGGGTGCCTTGTCTTTATAGCCGTATTTCCGGATCGGTTTGGAAAGTGACATGGCGAAATAGATCTGATTGGTACGTGCCCATCCGTTGGTAACCCGGTAACCGGTGATCAGTGTATCGTTTTCCACACGGATGGAAGCCCACAGGGTTTTCCCGTCGTAGTTGTAAATGCCGTGATTCAGGTCGAGGATGATTCTTCCGTCCCGGTCTTTGTTGAGATACGTGTACTTATGTATCCCCGTATGGCGTGTGGCGGTGAGCTGTGCCTTTACCTGGTAATCATCCAGCACCACTTCATAATAGCCCGGTTCTGCCTTTTCTGTCTGATGGCTGAAACGGGAGCGGTAACCTTCGTCCGGGTGTGAAGCACGTCCCGGATTCAGTTTCAGTTCGCCGGTTGCAGGCATGATGAGGATGTCTCCCAGATCCGAATGTCCCGTTCCGTTGAGGTGTGTGTGACTGAATCCCACGATGGTCGGGTCGTCATACTGGTATCCTGCACAGTAGGCATATACTTCCGGAACGTATGCTCCGTTGATGTTGTGTGACAGCGTGTCCGTATCAGGGCTGAGCTGGATCATACTGAACGGCACGCAGGCGCCGGGAAATGTATGGCCCATTCCCTGTGTTCCGATGAGCGGATTGACATATTCACTTTGAGCGTGGAGAGAAAGACTCAGCAGCAGGCTGGTCAGAGAAACTCCGATTCTGAGTTTTTTCATTGTATTGTTTGAATTCTGATTGTTATACATCGGTTGATTTTATCAGGTCCAAAGATATGTCTTTTGTTTGAGACCGCCAAGGCCGGAAGCCCGTTCCGGCTTCTTTTTCCGCACAGTTTTTCCTATGGTCTGCTGCTCCGGCTGCATACGGCAAAAAGCCCGCGGGCTTTTTTAAAAACGTTTCGGGCTTTTGATGCAAACGCTTCGGGCTTTGCCTTAAAACGTTTCGACATTTTTGCATATCCTCATTTTATTGGATATATTTGTAGCGTCAAACGAATGAAAAAACAATAAGAATATGTGTACATTTCTGATTTTAGGAGTGGGAACGCAGGAACTGCTGCTGATTCTTCTGGTGGCATTGCTGCTTTTCGGGGGAAAGAAGATCCCGGAACTGATGAAAGGTCTGGGCAAAGGTGTGAAGAGTTTCAGAGACGGGATGAACGGTCTGGACGAGGCTGACAAGGAAGATAAGAAGCAGTCATGATGCGGAGAGCTTTGATGCTTGTCGTGCTGGGAGGTGTCTGCGGCATGACATGGGCAGGACAGGCGGGAGATACGTTGCGCAACGTTTTTCGCTCGCCTTTTGATTTTCCTATATTGCTGAGTGCAAATTTCGGTGAACTTCGTCCGAATCATTTTCACAACGGACTGGACATCAAGACACAGGGAGTGACGGGTAAGCCGATTCACTGTATTGCCGACGGATATGTGTCGCGTGTAGCCGTGCTGCACGGAGGTTACGGACAGGCGATTTACATTACGCATCCCAACGGGCTGACGTCCGTCTACGGGCACGTCGTGGCATTCTCGCCCGAGGTGGAACGCTATGTGCGCGACTATCAGTATGCCAACGAGACTTTTGTCTGTAATCTGTTTCCCGAGCCGGGACGTTTTCCGGTGAAGAAGGGAGACGTGATTGCCCTGAGCGGAAACGAAGGAGCATCGGCCGGTCCGCATCTGCATCTGGAACTGCGTCATTCCGATACCCAGGAATATATTGATCCGATGCCTTATTTCGGCCATTTGCTGAAGGACAGCAAGGCACCTGTTGCCAGCCTGGTGGGTATTTATCCGGTAGCCGGCAAAGGAGTGGTGGAAGGCCGTACACGCAAGAAGCTGGTGGCTGTGGGCAATCTGTCGCAGCCGGTTGAAGCATGGGGCGAGATTTATACGGGAATCAGTGCAAAGGATTATATGGACGGAACGTCAAATTTTTATGGAGTGCATTCCGTGACTTTGTACGTGGATTCGGTCGAGGTGTTTCGCAGTGTGACCGACCGGGTACTTCCCGATGAAAACCGGATGATCAACGGATTTACGGACTACGAGGAACTGATGAAGACACGCCGGCTGGTGATGCGTTCGCGTGTATTGCCCGGTAACCGGCTTCGTCTGTTGCATGCGGATGAGAACGGAGGCATTGTAAATATCAGTGAGGAGCGCAATTATCGTTTCCGTTATGTGCTGGAAGATAACTTCGGAAACAAGCGGACGTATCGTTTTACGGTACGGGGACGGAAACAGCCTGTACCGGAATATGTGCCGGAATCAAATCATATTTTATACTGGGACCGCACGAATGTGATTCATGAGCCGGGCATGGAACTGGTGGTTCCGAGGGGCTATGTGTATGAGAATGCGGAACTGAATACCGAAGTGAAGGGAGACAGTGCCGGAATCTCGTTCGATTATGTGCTGGATGCCGGAGATACACCGCTTCACAGTTATTGTCCGCTGGCCATCGGCCTGCGTCACAAGCCGCTGGCAGACACCACCAAGTATTACATCATGCAGAAGGTCGGCAAATGGCAGGCTTCGGTAGGAGGAGAGTATGCGGACGGATGGATCAGAACCCGCGTGCGTACACTCGGAATATTTACGGTGGCAGTAGATACCATCGGTCCGCGGATTACTCCGCTGGGACAGGGAACATGGCGTGCCAATCCGCGTAATCTTCGTTTCCGGGTGAAGGACGGTGAAACGGGAATCCGCAGTTATAAAGTGTATATCGACGGACATTTTGTGCTTTTCGGTCTGAAGAAAGGAATTCTGGTGATTCAGGATCCTGAAAAGGTGAAGCGGGGAGTTCCTCACCGGGCTGAAGTGACGGTGACCGACGAGTGCGGTAACGTGACGCGTAAAGAATATCGCTTTTAAGTTGATTATTTAATCTAAAATCAAGATAAATATGAGAAGAAAACTAATCCTGGCTGTCATGATGCTGACAGCCGTCTTTGTGAACGGTTGGGCCTGTACCAACTTTATCGTCGGCAAGAAGGCTTCGGCCGACGGGTCTGTGATCGTGTCTTATTCGGCAGACTCGTACGGTATGTTCGGCTTCCTTTGCCATTTCCCGGCAGCTACGCATCCGGCAGGAACCATGCGTGACATTTTTGACTGGGACAGCGGCAAGTATCTGGGCAAGATCAAAGAGGCCAAGCAGACGTATAATGTGATCGGAAACATGAACGAATATCAGGTGACCATCGGTGAAACGACTTTCGGAGGTCGTCCGGAACTGGTGGATACTACCGGTATCATGGACTACGGAAGCCTGATCTATGTAGCTTTGCAGCGTTCGCGTACTGCGAAGGAAGCCATCAAGGTGATGACAGATCTCGTGAAGGAGTATGGTTATTACAGCAGCGGCGAATCGTTCTCCATCGCCGATCCGAATGAAGCCTGGATCATGGAAATGATCGGTAAGGGTCCCGGTGTGAAAGGAGCAGTGTGGGTAGCTGTCCGTATTCCGGATGACTGCATTGCAGCTCATGCAAACCAGAGCCGTATCCATAAGTTCGACATGAACGACAAAGAAAACTGCCTGTATTCTCCGGATGTCATTTCCTTTGCACGTGAAAAAGGTTATTTCGACGGATTGAATAAGGATTTCAGTTTTGCGGATGCCTATTGTCCTCTGGATTTCTCCGGCCTGCGTGCCTGCGAAGCCCGGGTATGGAGTTTCTACAACATGTTCAGCAAGACGACCGGACAGGCTTATCTGCCGTATATTCAGGGAGAGAGCAGCGAGCCGATGCCGCTGTATGTGAAACCGGATTCAAAGGTGTCTGTACGCGACATCCAGCATGCCATGCGCGATCATTATGAAGGTACGCCGCTTGACATTACCAATGATCCGGGTGCCGGAGTGTTCAAGATGCCTTACCGTCTTTCTCCGCTGACCTTTAAGGTGGACGGACAGGAGTATTTCAACGAACGTCCGATTTCTACGCAGCAGAGTGCATTCGTTTTCGTTTCTCAGATGCGTGCAAACCTTCCTGACGCCATCGGCGGTGTACTGTGGTTCGGACTGGACGATGCGAATATGACTGTATTTACTCCGGTTTATTGCAATACGGACAAGGTACCGGCATCGTATGCTCAAGGAGAAGGAGACTGCGTGACATTCTCATGGAACTCTGCTTTCTGGATCTATAACTGGGTGGCTGATATGATTCGTCCGCGTTACAGCCTGATGATAAACGATATGCGCACGGTACAGAACAGCCTGGAAGATATGTATGCCAACGCACAGAGCGGTGTAGAAAGCACAGCTTTGAAACTGTATCAGGAAGATCCGGCCAAGGCAAAGGCATTCCTGACAGACTATACTTCGATGACTGCCCAGACTGCGGTGGAAAGCTGGAAGAAGCTGGGAGAGTTTCTGGTTGTCCGTTACAATGACGGTGCCGTGAAGCGGGTTCAGAATGGAAAGCTGGTTCGTCCGGCAACCGGAAATACAGCCCCTCTGGATCGTCCGGGCTATACGCAGGAATTCCTGAAGGAACTGGTGAAAGCCACAGGTGACCGCTATAAATGCAAAGAGCTGAAATAAGCCGGAAGAATTAGATTTACAGATAAAAGAATCTCTATAAAAAGATAGCCGCCCAATTCCCTGGGCGGCTATCTTTTTATTTGTCCGGTCAGACATTATCCGGTGCGAAGGAGCGGCTTATTGCCAGCCTCCTCCCAATGCTTTATACAGGTTGACGAGAGTGATCTGCTTGTCGCGGATGGCATTGCTCAGGCTGATCTGTGCTTCAAGGTAACCACGCTGTGCATCGAGCAGGTCCATGTAAGCAATGACTCCTTCCATGTATTGCAGTTGTGCCAGTTCAAGGGCGCTTTTGGACGACTGTTCCAGACGCAGACGGGTTTCGTAGATTTCCTTGATTTTGTTGAATTCTACAATGGCATTATAAGCATCCTTGAATGCACTCAGGACAGCTTTTTCATAAGCATAGGCTGCTTGTTCGTAGGCCGCCTTCTTGGCTTTCAGCATTGCCCGGTTCTTTCCCATGGCGAAAAGCGGTTGCAGCAGGTTGCCCACGATCAGATGATGAGGCGATTTCAGCAGATCGCTTAGCAATTTGCTTTCTGCACCATAGCTTGCTGTCAGGGTAATGCGCGGGAAAAGATTGGTGTAGGCAATTCCAACAGCTGCATTGGCTTCGATCAGGGCCTGTTCAGCCTGACGTACGTCCGGACGGCGCTCCAGCAGACTGGAAGGGAGTCCGACAGGCAGGCTTATGGGGAACATGACTTCTTCGGGCAGTACGGCACGGTTGATGTGACGCGGATAGTCTCCGGTGAGGAAAGCCAGTTCGTTTTCTTTCAGGGAGATCTTTCGTTCCAGATCCGGAACCAGCGTGGCGGTACGTGCCAACTCGACCTGCGCCTGACGGAAAGCTGTTTCCGAGGTAAGACCGCCTTCATAGCGGATACGTGCCAGATGAAGACCTTCACGGCGTGCTTCTACGGTCTTGCGGACAATGGAGAGTTCGTTGTCGAGTGCAACCAGTTCGAAGTAGGATTGGGCAACCTGGCTGACCAGAGTCATACGGACTGCACGCTGGTTTTCGATGGACCCCATGAACTGAGCAAGGCTTTTGTCGCGTGCCCAGCGAAGGTTACCCCACAGGTCAAGTTCCCAGGAAACTCCTACTTTCAGGTCGAACTCATCGCTGTTTACAGGATGATCTCCACCATAGTTTTCCCGTTCCCGTTCTCCGTAGACTTTCAGGTTGACTTCCGGAAACAGTTTGGCATAGTCAATCCGCTTCATGGCTGCCAGTTCCTTGACCCGGGATGCGGCAATCAGCATGTCCTTGTTGTAGGTAAGGGCCTTGCGGATCAGGGCCTGAAGTGTAGTGTCTGTATAGAGCTGTTCCCACGGATAGTCACCCAGGGAGGTGCTGTCCACACTGGTGCTGTCGAGGGTTTCCGGCAGTTGCAGTTGAGGGCGTGTATAGTGTTTCCCCAGCTGGCAGCTTCCCAGGAGGAAGCTGGTTGCCAGGAAAAGGAATATTTTAGGTAGCTGTTTAGTCTGTTTCATACGGATACAGGGTTTTATTTCTTGAGTTGTTTTAACTTGTGGGTTGTCTTGTAGATCATCACAAAGAAGAACGGAACCAATACGATGCCGACTGTAACGGCAACAAGCATTCCGAAGAATACACCGGTACCGATAGCCTGACGGCTGGCAGAACCCGGTCCTGAAGCAATAACCATCGGAAGCATACCGAGGATGAAAGCCAGTGAGGTCATCAAGATGGGACGGAAGCGCAACTGAGCTGCATACAGGGCGGCTTCAACGACATCGCGTCCTTTATCCACTTCGTCTTTGGCGAACTCTACGATCAGGATGGCATTCTTGGCTGCCAGACCGATCAGCATTACCAGACCAATCTGGAAGTAGGTATCGTTTTCCAGACCGCAGATTGCAACGCCGGCATAAGCACCGAGTACGGCTACCGGAAGTGAGATCAATACGGCTACCGGAATACTCCAGCTTTCGTAAAGGGCTGCCAGGAAGAGGAACACGAAGAGGAATACCAGTGACAGAATCAGACCTGTCTGTCCGCCTGCCTGCTTTTCCTGATAGGAGAGTCCGCTCCATTCTACTCCGATATTCTCTGGCAGTTTCTCACGTGCAATCTGTTCCAGTATTTCCATGGCCTGTCCGGAGCTGGCTCCGTTGGCCGTTGTTCCGTTGATGACAGAGGTGTTGAACATATTGAAACGCTTGATGCTACCCGGTCCGGTCGTATAGTCGGTTGTTCCCAGTGAGGTCAGCGGAATCATGTTTCCGTCACTTCCTTTTACGAAGAACAGTCCGATGTTGTCGCGGTGAGCCCGATAAGGAGCTTCTGCCTGGATGTATACACGGTAGATACGGTTGAACAGATTGAAGTCGTTCACGTATACGGATCCGGTATAGGCCTTCATTGTTGAGAATACGTCCGCCATCGGTACACCGGACAGTTTTACCTTGTCGCGGTCTACGTCGAAATACAGTTGCGGGATTTCAGCCTGCAGGGATGAGGACAGTCCTGCGATTTCTTTCCGCTGTTTGGCATAATACATCAAAGTGTCCGTAGCGCGTACCAGGTCGTCGTAGGTTGCATCACCACGAGCTTCCAGCTGCATTTCAAAACCACCTGATGTACCCAGTCCCGGAATAACGGGAGGAGTAGACAGATAGACTTTACTTTCCGGATACTCTTTCATTTCTTCCTGTACATTGGCCATGATTTCATTGATCGTCGTGTTGTCACGTTCTTTCCATTCTTTCAGGATGACGGTCAGCTGGCTTCGTGCCTGGCTCGTACCGATACGAGGGCTGCTACCCGTAACGTTCAATACATATTCCACTGCAGGATCTTTCATCAGGAAATCGATGGCCCGGTTGGTCACAATACGTGTACGTTCCAGGGTCGTTCCTTCCGGAAGTTCCAGCTCGACTGTGAAATATCCCTGGTCTTCTGTCGGAAGGAAGCTGGTCGGGATCAGTCGGTAAAGCGTGAAAATAAACACGAGAACGATACCGAAGAATGAAATGACGCGTTTGGGGTGTCTGATGACACGGCGGATTTCTGCAATGTAATGGTGATTGCCCACATCCAGCCAGCGGTTGATAGCCCGGAACACGCGGTTCTTCGGCTTGTTAGGATCAGCCGGTTTCAGAATGAGCGAACACATCACGGGGCTCAAGGTTAGGGCAACAACCGTAGACAGCAATACAGAAATAGCGATTGTCACACTGAACTGGCGATACAGCTGTCCGGTGATACCTGAAAGGAAACTTACAGGTACGAATACGGCTGCCAGTACCAAAGAGGTGGCAATGATGGCGCCCACCAGTCCGTCCATTGCTTTTTTCGTTGCTTCATAAGGAGGCAGATGCTCCTCTTCCATGATGCGTTCTACGTTTTCAACCACAACAATCGCGTCGTCGACCACAATACCAATGGCCAATACCAGACCGAGCAGGGTCAGAATGTTGAGCGAGAAGCCGAAGATCAGCATGAATCCGAAGGTTCCGATCAGTGAGATGGGGACTGCTACGATCGGGATGACAGTAGCCCGCCAGTTCTGCAAAGAAAGGAATACAACGACAATAACGAGGAACAACGCTTCAAACAAAGTCTTGTATACTTCGTGGATAGATTCAGAGATGTACTTCGTCATATCAAACGGGAAGTTATATTCCAGTCCTTCAGGGAAGTTCTTGCTAATCTCTGCCATCTCTTTTTTTACGCTTTCGGCTACTTCCATTGCATTGGCGCCCGGAAGCATATAGATTCCCAGTACGGCAGCATTGCCTGCATTGATACCACTTTCCGTATTGTAAGACTGTGCTTCGAGAGAAACACGGGCTACGTCACGCATACGTACCAGTGAACCGTCGGCATTGGTGCTCAGTACGATCTCTTCAAATTCAGATACACTTGACAGACGTCCCTGAGCTGTGATAGGAATCGTAATGTCAAGGCCGGTAACAGGCTGCTGTCCCAGAACTCCGGCTGCAGACTCACGGTTCTGATCTTTCAAGGCATTCTGTACGTCTTGTACGGTCAGACCGAAATTGGCCAGACGGGCAGGGTCTACCCAGATCTGCATGGCATAGTAACGGCTACCGACATTTGATACACGGCCCACGCCGGGAATACGCCGTAAAAGGTCGAGCACGTTGATGGTAGCGAAGTTACTTAAATAGATTTCATCGAACTTGGGGTCATCAGAAGTCAGACAGAGTGTCATCAGCTGGCTGGCTGCCTGTTTTTCGATTGTGATACCATTCTGTACGACTTCGGCAGGCAGACGGGATTCGGCCAGCTTGATACGGTTCTGTATTTCTACTGCGGCCAGATCCGGATCGGCTGAGATATCAAAAGTGACGGTTGCTGAGAATCCTCCCGAATTGGAGCTGTTGGACTCCATGTAGAGCATACCCGGCGTACCGTTCAGTTCCTGTTCAATAGGGGTTGCCACAGCTTGTGATACGGTTACGGCACTTGCACCCGGATAGGATGCGCTGATTTTTACAACCGGCGGTGTAATCTGGGGATATTGATCGACCGGAAGCATCATCAGTCCGATGATTCCGATGATCACAATCAATATGGATATGACAGCCGAGAATACCGGTCTGTCAATGAAAAAATTCACTTTCATGGGGTTGTCTGATTAATGGGGTTTGCTTATTTGTCTTCCTCCTTTGCTTCCGGTGCTTCGCCAATGCGGACTTTGATGCCCGGAGTCAGTTTGTGATAACCTTCGTCAACAACCATTTCGCCGGCAGCAAGACCACGTTCTACTACTACGTTGTTCTGGAATTCCGGACCGAGTTCGATGAAACGTTTTTCTACAGTCGAGTCTTTACGCATCACGAATACGTAGGCACCTCCCTTTTCGATGATCAGTGATTTCTGGGGAACTACCGTGGCCTGTTCGCGTACGTCAAGCAACAGTTTGACCTTGGTGAACTGTCCCGGCAGAAGAGCATGGTCGGGGTTGGCCATTTCTGCACGGACGGAAAACGTTCCGGTTTTCGGATTTACCTGTGGATCGGCAAAGTCAACGAGACCTTTGTGTGGATATACGGAGTTGTCGGCAAGCGTAATGCTGACGGTCGGTTGCCAGGAACGTGTAGAGTCCTTTTGGCCGAGAGTTACGTTACGCTCTTTACTTTTCAGATAGTCAAGTGCAGTCATGCTGAAATCAATCAGTACAGTATCACTTTTTACGATGGTGGCAAGAAGAGACTGGTTGCCACTGCCTACCAGCGTTCCCAGGTCGACATATCTTTCACTGATCTGGCCGGATATCGGCGAACGTACGATGGTATATCCCAGTTCCTGTTCTGCCTGATCCAGATCAGCTTCGCTCATGCCTACGCTGGCTACTGCAGTTTCATAAGCAGCAATGGCGTTGTCCAGGTCCAGCTGGCTGGCTGCATTCTTTTCATACAGCGGACGGATACGGTCCAGGTCACGTTGAGCCTTGCGTGCTGTTGCTTCGTCCTTCTTCAGCTGGGCACGTGCCTTGTCTGCTTTGGCACGGTATTTATCCTGATTAATGACAAAGAGTGTCTGGTTTCTTTTTACATAAGTTCCTTCCTCGAAAAGCATTTGTTCGAGGAAACCCTCTACGCGGGCGCGAACTTCTACAAACTGCTGAGCACGGATTCGGCCCACGTATTCTCCATAAATTTCTACATCTTGTTGCTGAGCCGGTGTCACGCAAACGATGGGAAGTTCAGGTTCCGGTTTTTCTTTGCGGGTCAGAACCAGGTACAGAGCAATGACAACGATTACGCTGATTGCTGCATAGATGGCTTGTTTTCTTTTCATTCTTAAATCTTTCCTTGTCAAAAATCGTTTCATATTCCTTTGGTTAATTTTAATTTTTGTGCGCTTCTTTGAATGTTGCAAATCCTGTGCCAAACCTTTGTCTCGTTTTTTTATGCTTGATTTCCTGTGTATTGTTAGGGTGGAGGGGATAAAAGTTGGGGAAGGAATGTCGGGGATTGTGGATTTATTCTACACTTGTTTTTGTGGATAATGGTTTTTTTCTGATCAGGTGTTCGCCATACTCTCGCCAAATATGTTGCAGGGCAGCTATTGGATGGTAGAAGAGCATTCGGGGGCCTGCATAGCGCATAACGTTCCGGATCTGTGCTCTCATGTCGGGCTTGTAACAATGTTTTGGGCACAGACGACAAGTTTTTTTGTGATCTTTGAACGGACAGTTGTTCAGCCTTGCAGTGGCATATGCCAACAGAGACTGGCAATTGTTGCATAACGTTCTGTTGCCTTCCTTGTGGCGGCAATAGATCCGTATCATTTGTTCAACGATTCTTCTTTCTTCTTCTATCCTTGAAAGTTTGCGCATTTCATTAAACTTCAGGGTGCAAAGATAAAAAGGAAAACAGAATTTTTTGTACTTTTGCACCCTGAAAAACAAAACTTATAATTAATGGTAATAGACGAACACTTGGAAACTACCGTGAAGGCGCACGATCAGCTCCTGCACCGTAGAGTAGACTTATTGTTGCGTACTGGCAAACTTTTGGTAGAAAGTCTGGCGGACACGAACCGCATTGTGAGAAACATGAAGCGTACGGCAGCGTATCTGGGTATTCCCGAAGAGAAACTTCACATCAATGTCAGCTTCACTATGCTGATGGTGAACGTGAGCGATGGAGACTATTCGTTTACGAAATTCCAGCGTATTGAAGGACACGGAGTGAACATGACAGCCATTTCTGAAGTAAGCAAATTGTCGTGGCGTGCCATTGAAAATGATTATACGCTTGACCAGTATGAGGAAGAACTTGAAAAGATCCGTACCCGCAAACGTAATTACACGCCGTGGCAGGTAGCCATTGGAGCCGGTTTTGCCTGCGGTGGATTCTGTATTCAGTTCGGATGTGACTGGATGGCTTTCCTGTATGCATCAATCGCTGCCATCATTGGAATGCGCGTGCGTGCGAAGTGCAACGAGTCTGGTCTGAACCATTATATGGGAATTGCAATCTCTGCTTTTATAGCTACCATGCTGGCATGGGCTTCTACGTTGTTGCCTGCTGAATGGACTTCTACTCCCTGGCACCCGCTGCTGGCTTGTGCCCTGTTTATCGTTCCGGGTGTACCTTTGATCAACTTCGTCGACGATATGCTTGACAATTATATTCAGGTCGGTATTGTCCGGGCAGTGAATACGTTACTGATGGTATCGGCAATGGCTTTCGGTATTGCTTTTGCCGTGAAGTTGTGCAGCATCGGCGATTTCTTCCCGACCATCAGTATGGTTCCTCATCACAATTATTGGGAATATGCCATTGCGGCAGCCATTTCGGCGATGGGATTTTCCATGATCTTCAACATCCAGCGTCGTCTGCTTTGGGTTGTGGCTATCGGAGGTATCATCGCTGTATGTACCCGTAACTTTGTCAATCTCGGTCCGAGCACAAATAATATAGGTCTGAATATGGGATTGGTTATCGGTTCTTTCAGCGGTTCTGTTCTTGTGAGTCTGATTGCAATTAAGGCTGTTCACTGGTTCCATGTACCTAACCATGTGCTGACTATTCCTTCAGTAATCCCGATGATCCCGGGAGTTCTGATGTACCGCATGCTGTTTGGTCTGATCAACATGAATGTACAGTCCATCGATCAGGTTACTCCGTTGATGAAGGCCATTGAAAGCGGTGTAAACTCCGGACTGGTGATCATGTGTATTGCTTTGGGAGTTGCCATACCGAATATTTTCGGACGAAAATATATTGCCTCTTCCAAGAACAAACGTCTGGCTGAGATCCTGAAGGAACGTAAGGCTCGCGGCAAGTTCGTGGAATGGTAAATGGAAAGCATTTGCAAAGAATAACAACATAGACTTTTAAAACAGAAACAATTATGATTAGATTGAATGTATTTATCCAGGTTGGAGCAGAAAAACGTCAGGAAGTAGTAGCTCTGTCTAAAGAACTGGTAGCAGCATCGTTGAAGGACAATGGATGTGTAGCGTATGATTTGTTTGAAAGCGCAACCCGCCCTGATGTACTGATGATTTGTGAAACATGGCGTGATGCAGAATCTCTTTCTGCCCATGAACAGGCTGCTCACTTCACAACACTGGTTCCGAAAATTCAGGAGCTGGCTGCAATGAAACTGGAAAAGTTTAATTTCTGATTTCGGAGTCTATCCGATAATATGGAACGCGGGTTATCCCAGGAGTCGTATGACTTGAAGGGAAACCCGCGTTTCTTTTTTCTCCGGCTGCCGGAAAATTGTGCTTACATTAGCGGAAAATCGACCGGTCGTTTAGGCTCCATCGTACTACTCGATGCGTCCTCATCGACTATTCGATGACTATGCCTGAATTTACTTCACACTTTTTTGTTTATACTTACTGATTCACTTT
>OOCF01000057.1_pt1 | contig 65751 bp, 56 predicted proteins | sample 1671001 | NCBI WGS metagenome assembly OOCF01 (sample SAMN06348112, study PRJEB24527) | human gut metagenome | biome: human gut; feature: ankylosing spondylitis patient; material: feces | host: Homo sapiens | place: China | collected 2015-10
GAGACTCAAACTTGAATCCCGTATTTTCCATTTACACAAAATATTTTATAGTGCCAACATTGTTTTCCTGTCTGCTTTTTTATTGAATAAAGCCCTAACGATAATTCAACAAAGCCGTAGCCTGACAGCTTTTATCTACACTGAACCGGATCCATCTGGACTGGAAACCATCAGGGAATTGATAAGTAAATGTCTCTCCAGGCTTTACATCATACTTGGCATAAGTCATCCATTTACCATTACCTGTAGGGTCAACCTCAACTGTGAACTTAACAGTTTCAGAAGATTTATGAGACAGTTTCATTTCCTTTCTGTCATAGAATGCTATCAAATAAGGATCAGACTGTTCGTTGGAAGCGACCTGGGTGTCATTCCATGGACCGCCATGACCAACCGGTTTTCCCAGTTCCCATAAATCATCTATCGCTCCTGCCCAGACCGCGGCCTTGCCGTCTTCAGAAACGATAATATGAGGATTCTTTTTACCTTCTTCCGGATCTACTCCTGTAAGAATCATCATACCCCTGTAGGAGGCATAGTCATTGATCTTATAATTATGTGTAGCAACAGGACGGATCTTGGCGTAACCATCGGCATTTTCTGCAGGTAATTCATAGAATGTTCCCATACAGCTGAACAAATCTCTTTCCGTCACTACTTCCCTGCAAATTCTAAGAGCATTCTGATCCATCAGTCCAGTGTATGCTTCGTCTCCCAACGGCAATCTCCATCTGCGGCCTTTATCATCAACAACGAGGACAGAAGAGGATTCCACTGTCACAACCTTGGAAGGGATGGCACACTTCTCTACAATAAAATCTCTTGATTCCGGATCGTCTTTTCTTACAAGCTTCAAGGTATCATTCATTTCATAATATCCGCATTCAACAACTTTTCCATCCTTCTGTTGAGTAGATACAATTCCCAGTGCACGTCTGTTGTTGCCTAATGAATACAACAACCCTCCTATTGAATGGTTACAGTCCAGTTCAGCAAGCCCCTCAAACATCTCATCTGATGTTGTACTTCTTTCGTCACTGTCTGTATATGTAAAACTGACAGTAGCCAGAGTCGGAGCATCGGTTTTAACTCTTATCCATTCTCCCAGCGCTTCCTTGTCAAACAGTATATGGACAGATTCTCCAGCTTCCACCTTGATTTCTCTCAAAGGAGTCCACTGATTATTGCCTTTCTTATCCACTTCAAAAGCAAATGATACAGAATGAGAAGAGTCATTCTTAACCCAGGCCATACGATAATCCCAGCCGCTGAACAGGAAGGGTTCAGAATATTCCCCTGCCTTTACCGGATCTTTATCCCAAACAGAACCAGTTGCAGTGGCAGGACCCAACTCATCGGGCTTGGTCAAAGACGTAAACCATAAATTAGAATTTGACTGACCGGGACCAGGGAAATTTGCCTTAGCTTTTCTTGCGTTCAGGAATCCTTTCAGCGCAGAATCATCACAACCAAAAACAAGTCTGTCATTCCAGCGGGTAAAGTCACCGACAACTTTCAGATAAGCAGACCGTGGACGTATGCCCGCACTGGAATCAGCCGTGAAATCAGCAGGGAACTTCCAGAACATACCATGCATAGTCATCAGATAATCCGGATACGCTTCTGTTCCTACATTTCTGATTCGCGGCCATTCAGTGTTCCATCCATGGGCTCCGTCATAGCTGTGACTGGATTTCGGCAAGCGGAAGAAAGTCCACCCCTTCTTTGCGTCACGTACTCCCAATATAACAGACTTATAATCCCAGCCTGTTGCCCAGACAGGATCGGTTTCTGGATTTGTATTTCCATAGATTCCACCGGGCCCTGTCACTTCAACAAACTGATTACGACGCACGACTTTCCAATCCTTACCGTCCCATTCAGCCAATACACCGGCTTCTATATCAAACTTAGAAAGAGCTTCGTTGGACCCCTCTCCATTATTCGTAAAAACCAATACCCCTTGTCCTGAATACAATCCTTTACCGTGTACTCCCGGAAGCATTGCTCCAATAGGACCATACTCTTTACTGCTTTTTTCCCTCTTCGTAAAATTTGCATCTTCATAGATTTCACGAACAGCCAGCGTGCGAACGTCTACTTCATAAAGCCCCTCTTCCATTGTTCCATAATAGATCTTGTCAGACGGATCTGTCAGATGACGTGCGTTTCCGGTATGGCGTCCAGGCATAATATTATAAGGTATAGAACGTACGTTCCCTAAAGAATCGATGGCATAAGGACCGATGAACAACTGCCCGCTTTCTTTATGGATCATACGGTTAGCCGGAGTTCCTCCCAAACTCTCCGGACGCACAATCTGCTTTAAATCCGGAGTTATTTCATACAATTTATCAGATGATCCTTCAGGAAGATGCGGACCATAAGTAATAACCCACAATCTGTCAGCCCACGGAACTACAGCACCTGTACCACATTCACCTTCATTATTATAATAAGCCAGTTTAGGATAAATCCCGGATAAAGAATCCGGTATCGTTTTAACCTCTTGTGAAGAAGAGCAGCCCAGCAAGCTTAATACAGAAAATGCCCAGAATAAATTATTATATTTCATCATTCGTCTCCCATTCAAAATGGGTTCGTTTAAAAGTTAATAAATGCTGCTATGTGTATATATAGCACCTCTGCCCCAAAGAAGTGCCCAGAAATTAATAAGATAACAATGAAAAACAGGAAACAAGAGAGTCATCCCTTATTTCCTGTTTATATGATCCTTAAGACTTACGGTCAGCCCAGAAGAGAAGCAATGTACGCTTTCATTTCAGGTACAGCTTTCTTCGCTTCCTGATAGAGTTTATACTGAGCCAGTGTACGTACGTAATTATGTTCAGGATATTTGATCTGATAGTAAGTATCCCCGTTGATATAATCAGCTAGGAAACGTACAGCCTGCATGTAAGGGAACAAAGTCACTGCATACGGCAACAGTTCGATTTCCTGAGGAGTCAGGAAGCTCTTTGCAGATTCGATATAACCTTTTGCAAACGGCTTGAACACTTCGATATTGAAGTTTACTTTTGTCAGATCCGGTTCATCTTCCTGAGCTGTATTGGCAGCAGAACGGAGGAAATCACCGAAATCAGAGAATACAAAGCTAGGCATTACGGTATCCAGGTCGATCACACAAAGTACGTTGCCTTTGTCATCAAACAGCATGTTGCTAACTTTGGTATCGCAGTGACAGATACGTTTCGGCAACTTGCCTTCACGATACAAGCGCTCTGCACAACACATTTCGTCTGCATCTTTCTCAATGTCTGCAACCAGTCCGCCAACTTTTTCCATACGGCCTGCCTTGTCGGCTGCAACAGCCTCACGCAACTGTTTCATACGGAACTCCATGTTATGGAAGTCAGGAATAGTTTCACCCAGCTTTTCCGGCAGGTCGGCCAGCATCGCTTCAAATTCACCGAACTTCAATCCTACCAGATAAGAAGATTCAGGAGTTACAGCATCCAGCGTTTGTGAACCCGGAATAAAGACGCACATACGCCAGTATTTCTCTCCGTCAAAATAATAAGTCTTTCCTTCTGCTGTCTTGGCAAAACGCAACACCTTGCGGTCGATATCGTCTTCACCGGCAGCTTCCAGTTTCTTGCGGATATGAGCTGTTACAGCTTCAATGTTATGCTGAAGCATTTCTACATCCGTAAAGATATTATGATTGATACACTGCAAAATATAATCGGCAGCAGCCTTATCTGCGGTTCTTACCAAATAGGTTTGGTTGATAAGTCCCGATGTTAACGGTTTGATACTCTCGACTTCCCCGACTTCTGGGAACTTCAGAACGATCTGATTCATTGAATCCATAGTATTCTAATTATTTTAAGTTTTATGATTATTTCTGCAAAGATAGAAAAGAATTCAATTATTCCCATGTATCGGCAGATTTTTATTTGCGCAGAGGCTCACAGCCCTTTCCGCAGGCTCCAATATTCTCAAGATTTTGCGAAAAAGGTTTTTTTTGCTATTTTTGCACGCCAAATATCTTTTTTACTAACATTTTATTCTATAAAAGGCAAATGAATAACACTAAAAGGCATCCTAAAGGATTATATCTGCTGTTCGTTACCGAAATGTGGGAGCGCTTCAGCTATTATGGAATGCGGGCTTTGTTCATGCTTTACATGGTACAGGCCCTGCTGTTTGATAAAGAAACAGCATCACAGGTATACGGAAGTTACACCGGACTGGTTTATCTGACACCGCTCATCGGCGGCTACATTGCCGACCGCTACTGGGGTAACCGTCGCTCCATCGTAACCGGTGCACTGACAATGGCTCTCGGACAATTCCTTTTGTTTCTGAGTGCCTGTTATTACCAGCAGGCAGAACTGGCAAAATATCTGATGTTCTGCGGACTGGGACTGCTTATTTTGGGTAACGGATTCTTCAAGCCAAACATTTCGACCATGGTCGGACGGCTTTACCGGGAAGACGATAACCGTAAAGACTCTGCTTTCACCATCTTCTATATGGGTGTGAATGTAGGCTCTACCCTCGCTCCGCTGGTATGCGGACTGCTGGGAAACACCGGACATCCGGAAGACTTCAAATGGGGATTTCTCGCAGCGTGTATCGGTATGCTGCTGGGAGCAACTGTATTCCAGCTGTTCAAAAACAAATACATCTGTGATCCGGACGGTAATCCGGTAGGCATGGCTCCCGCCGTATCTCACGAAAAGAAACAACAGACACAGCAGTCTCCGGCCAGCAACAGCCGCACATGGTTAATGGTTGCCGGCACTGTAGCACTGACACTTTTATTTTCCGTCAACTGGAACGCAATGGACAAAGGAATCTTTGCAGATGCTGACTGGATCGGATCATTGATTTATGCAACTGCCATTATCATGCCTTTGCTGATCATCACCGACCGTTCACTGACCCGCCTCGAACAGGTCCGCATCGGAGTGATTTACATCATTGCATTCTTCGTCATCTTCTTCTGGGCAGCCTATGAACAGGCCGGTGCCTCACTCACCTTCTTTGCCGACGAACAGACCGACCGTCACATCGGAAGCTGGGAAATGCCGGCTGCTTATTTCCAGTCGTTCAATCCGATCATGATCGTCACACTGGCTCCTGTACTGGCTGCCGTATGGTCGTTCCTGGGCAAGCGAGGACTGGAACCCAGTTCCCCACGCAAGCAGGCCATCGGACTTTTCCTTCTTTCCATGGGTTACCTGTTCATTGCTTTCGGAGTGAAACACGTCGAACCCGGAGTCAAGGTCAGCATGATCTGGCTTACCGGTTTGTATCTGATTCATACAATGGGCGAACTCTGCCTGGCTCCTATCGGACTTTCACTGGTATATAAACTCTCTCCGGCACGCTTCTCTTCCTTATTAATGGGAGTATGGTATCTCAGTACGTCGGCAGCCAATAAATTTGCAGGCATGCTCAGCGGCTATTACCCCGAAGCCGGAGTAGCCAAAAACTTCCTCGGATATCAGGTGGAGAATCTGTTTGATTTCTTCATGCTGTTTGTCTTCATGAGCGGAGCTGCAGCCGTTATCCTGTTCCTCCTGGCAGGCAAGCTGCAAAAGATGATCCAGGAATAAATTAAACACCGAGGAACATGGTTCTTCATAAAAAAGTCTTAACTTTGCGAACAATAACACTAATATTAATTTAAAATCTTCATTAACCTATGTTCAACAAACATCCAAAAGGACTCGTTGCTGCGGCATTGGCCAACATGGGAGAGCGTTTTGGCTTCTACATCATGATGGCTATCCTGACTCTTTTCATTTCAGCCAAGTTCGGATTGTCTGAAACGACTACCGGCTATATCTATTCCGCTTTCTATGCTTCCATCTATTTGCTGGCACTGGTGGGCGGTATCATTGCAGACAAAACAAAAAACTTTAAAGGAACCATTCTGGTCGGCCTTCTGCTGATGGCTTTGGGTTATCTGATCATTGCCATTCCGACTCCGACACCGGTTCCCAACATGCCTTTGTATCTGGGACTGACCTGTCTGGGCCTTGCTGTCATTGCTTTCGGTAACGGTCTTTTCAAAGGAAACCTCCAGGCATTGGTAGGACAGATGTACGACAATGAAAAGTATTCCAGCCTGCGTGATGCCGGATTCCAGATCTTCTACATGTTTATCAACGTGGGTGCAATCTTCGCTCCGTTCATCGCTATCGGTGTCCGTAACTGGTGGCTGAAGGTAAACCACTTCGACTATGATGCAACCTTGCCGGAACTTTGCCACAAGTATCTGGAACAGGGACAGAACATGATTCCGCAGGAACTGGAAAAGCTGACTACCCTGGCAAATACCGTATCACTCGACGGTACTCAGGTTACCGACATGACTGCTTTTGCCAACAGTTATCTGGACGTGTTCAGCCGCGGATTCCATTATGCATTCATGGCCGCTATCGTTGCCATGCTGGTTTCTCTGGTCATTTACCTTGCCAATAAGAGCAAATTCCCCGATCCGGGAAAGAAGGTTGTGGAAGCTGCTTCTGCAAAGACTGTAACCAAAGAAGAAGTTCAGATGAGTGCTACGGAAATCCGTCAGCGCATCTACGCCCTGTTCGCCGTATTCGGTGTGGTTATCTTCTTCTGGCTGTCTTTCCACCAGAACGGTTATTCACTGACTTACTTTGCACGCGACTATGTAGACCTGAGCGTCATCAACATTGATCTTGGATTTACCCAGATCAAGGGCGCTGAAATCTTCCAGTCTGTCAATCCGTTCTTTGTTGTTGCACTGACTCCGCTGATCATGTGGATCTTCACATCTTTAAAAGCAAAAGGAAAAGAACCTTCTACTCCGATGAAGATCGCTATCGGTATGGGTATCGCTGCATTGGCTTACATCTTCCTGACAGTGTTCTCACTGACACTTCCTGCCAAGGACGAACTCAGCACCATGTCTACTGAAGCCATCAATGCAATCCGTGTAACTCCGTGGATCATGATCGGACTTTACTTCATCCTGACCGTTGCCGAACTCTTCATTTCTCCGCTGGGTCTTTCTTTCGTATCGAAAGTAGCTCCTCCTCATTTGCAGGGACTGATGCAGGGTTGCTGGCTGGCCGCAACAGCTGTCGGAAACTCTTTGCTGTTCATCGGCGGTATTCTCTACACCTCAGTACCTATCTGGGTATGCTGGCTGGTGTTCGTCGGCGCAACGGCTTGCTCAATGATCGTCATGCTGTCTATGGTAAGATGGCTGGAACGTGTAGCGAAGTAATCATCGCGGCTGATCCCGCTATTCAATAGACGAATCACTTCAGGCACAGGATTTACGGTTCTTCTCGTCACCAGACGAAGCAAACATTCTCCGGAGATTTTTCCGGAACTGTCTTGCAGACCGCCGTCCTCTGCCTGAAGTTTTTTTACGGGCGAACATCCGCCCTCCTGTTTTGTTTTATTCTAAACTCAATAACTAAACAATGAAAACAGACAATTCACAATCCATCCGACGGAACAGATGGTTCCGCCTGGCGAGCAGCCTGATGGCTACTCTTTTCCTGATTACATGTATCGCTTCCTGTTCTGAAGAAGACATCTCGGGCGACATTACCGGTAAATACGGAAACCTGACCGGTGCAGATGATACCGTTATCACCATCGGCACACGCGGAGACGGATATACCATGAAATGTACATATGAAGATTTCGGAAGCGGTGAATACTTTGAATGGAACGGAACTTTCAAGAATCTTCCGACAGATGCTGTCGTTGGTTCCAACGGAGAAGAAATCGGAGAAATTCATTTCAGTGGAACCGATGCCGTAACCTTTACGGCCTACACTCAGAAAAAGGACAGTTACAAGGCTTACCGTGATGAGCTGACAGACCTGCCGCGCAGCGGTCAGCAGCCGACAGACAGCATCCCGGCTCCTGAAAAGAAATAAGACAGCTTCTACCGGTTGAAGCATGATCCTTCCGGCCAGACGGCTGAAAAAGGGTCAAAAAAAACGTTTCGGCGTTTAAAGTAAAACGCCGAAACGTTTTTTTTATACGCCGAAACATTTTGAAAAAAGCTGGAGAGCTTTTTTTATCGTCATACAATGCCCCGCACAGACTTACCGGATCACACGTGTATAGCCTTCTTTCCGCGGTTTTGCCTGGCCCGGATCTCCATCCGGATAACCCAGTGCCAAAGCTCCGATACCAACCAGTCCGTCGGGCAATCCCCATTCTTTCAGCAAAGCTTTTCCTTCAGGCGTTGAGAACATCTCACGCTCACGGTGAATCCAGCAACTGGCCAGACCGATGGAATGGGCAGCCAGCATCATGTTTTCGAGTACGCAACTGCCATCCTGAATCGGATTGTTGGCATCAGCCGGAGTCAGCACCAGCACATAAGTAGGTGCATCATAATACGGATTGGAAGTCGTACCCATCACACGGGCATTCATGGCTGCCAGCTGTTCGCGCAAAGCAGGATTCTGCACTGCCACAATATAAGGCGACTGCATGCCGCGTGAGGTCGGCGCATAAGTTCCTGCTTCCAGCACGGCCTGTAATTCTTCGTCTGTAATCTGTTCCGGCTTATACTTCCGGCAGCTGCGACGAGTCTTGATCAATTCTAAGAATTCTCTGTTCATCTTCTTACTACGTTTAATGGTTTAACAGCAGCGGGAAACCGCCTGGTAACGATCTGCCTCCCGGCCAAAAAACGGGAAGAGAATCAGCAGCCCCTCCAGGCTTCCGGCTTCTCTTCCCGTGACGGGCTCCCCCGCCCTTTTAAGTCCAACAACCAGATCAGTTGTTTTCCGGACGCAATTTACGAACTACGGCACCAGTCTGCCACATTTCGCTCTCGCGCAACTGACGCAACTCTTCGTTCAGTTTTTCACGATAGTCCGGCTGAGAGTTAGAATCGATAGAGCGCTGTGCTTCTTCACCGTCAGCTACTGACTTATACAGTTTTTCGAAAACCGGTTTTGTAGCATCGTGGAACGGGCCCATCCAGTCCAGAGCACCACGCTGTGCGGTTGTTGAACAGTTAGCATACATCCAGTCCATACCTTTCTGTGCAAACAGCGGCATCAGTGACTGAGTCAGCTCTTCAACTGTTTCGTTGAAAGCTTCCGACGGAGTATGTCCGTGTTCACGAAGGGTTTCATACTGTGCCAGCAACAATCCCTGAATAGCTCCCATCAGCGTACCGCGTTCACCGGTCAGGTCTGAATAAACTTCCCGTTTGAAGGTAGTCTCAAACAAATAACCTGAACCGACACCGATACCCAGTGCAATCACACGCTCAAAAGCACGTCCGGTAGCATCCTGAAAAATAGCGTAAGAAGAGTTCAGTCCGCGTCCTTCCAGGAACATGGTACGCAAAGATGTACCGGAACCCTTCGGAGCAACCATGATAACGTCTACATCAGCGGGCGGAACAATTCCTGTACGTTCCTTGTATGTGATGGCAAATCCATGTGAGAAATACAGGGCCTTGCCCGGAGTCAGATACTGCTTGATGGTAGGCCAGCAGGCAATCTGAGCAGCGTCGGACAGCAACACCTGAATAATGGTAGCACGCTTGCAGGCTTCTTCAATGCTGAACAAAGTTTCGCCCGGTACCCATCCGTCAGCCACGGCCTTTTCGTAAGTCTTACCCTGACGCTGACCGACAATCACATTAAAGCCATTGTCGCGCAAGTTCAGTGACTGACCCGGTCCCTGTACTCCGTAACCGATAACGGCGATGGTTTCATTTTTCAATACTTCACGTGCTTTTTCCAATGGAAACTCTTCGCGGGTTACGACATTTTCCATAACACCGCCAAAATTCATCTGTGCCATTTTCAATTCAATCTTTTAAGCAGCCCTTGCGGACCGCAAGTTATTAAAACAATTAGTTAAATATCACTTTACTGCGAACAACGACTTCCTGGCCGTTCTTCTTCACTTCAATATCAAATTCGTTTTCACTGATCTGCTGTCGGTAGAAACTTAAAGTATCTCCGTAATAGCTTTCAGCCACATAGGCCACTTCAAAGCGCTTCACAGTCTTCTTCCGGAACCATTCCATCGGGAAAAGGTCGAGAATGTGCTCAATGTACTTCACACTGTTCACGTGTCCGTTCAGATCAATGTCGCTGTAACGGATCTTATACTCGTCCAATGCCTGCTGTTCTTCCACCTTGATGCGGCCGGGCTTGGCAATCGGACAATCCTTCTGGCAGACATAATCCGTAATGCTTCCGCCATGCAGCGTGAGCAGATCGGCAGGTTTACGGGTTTCCATGCTGATCATCGCCCAAATGGAACGGGCGTAGCCGATGGGCTTTCCCTCCTGGTTGAGGATGGCAAAGTTTCTGTCCGTAAACAGACGGTAAACATTCTCCACCCATGTCTGCACACTGAATTTCTCATATGCCCGGGGCATTTCCTCCATCTCGATAGCCAGACGGGACAACACCCAGGTATAATGGTTCTCATTCAGGGTTGCAATGCCGAAGCCTCTTTCAGCCGCATGAAATCCTGCACAGTTCAGCAAATGATTTCCCAGCACTCCCATCGTCAGGCGTTCCATGAAATCCACATGAAACGGTTCAGCTACAAACGGATAGGTTCCTACTTTATTTTCGTCAGACATCATTCTGTTTATTTTTGGTTTCTGTATCTTTCTTCATGGTGGGCCAGGTATTCATTGACCCGTTCAAAACAGCTGGTGGAAACGGCGATTCTTCCCGAGCGCACGAACTGAAGCACACAGTTCAGGGCTTTCAGCTCCTGATAAAGCGAGGTAATGTCATCACTCATGCCCGTCATCTCGACAATGGAAAAGACAGGATTCACCTCCACAATGTGGGCGCTGTAACGGCGGATCACCTTCGAAGCCTCGGGATTAGCCTGGAATTCCGGTGTGGAAACCTTGTACATGGCAATCTCACGCAAGAAGATTTCATCGTCTGAAAAGTAATGGGCCTGAATGACATCCATCTTCTTTTCAATCTGTTTGACTACCTTCTCCACAATGTCATGCGTCGTCCAGCAGGTAATGGTGTATTTATGTACCCCCTTGATGGAAGAAGCCGACACATTCAGGCTCTCAATGTTAATCTGCCGACGGGTAAACACAGCTGTAATCTGGTTCAGAATACCGGCAATGTTTTCCGAATGAACGATAATCGTATATAAAGTCTTGTTGTCCATAATCCTATACTCCTCTTAACAATCCAAATCCAACATCATATAGTTTACCGAACTTCCCGGAGGAGTCATCGGCAACACGTTTCCTTCCTCAATGACACAGGCTTCGAGCAGGAACGGGCCGTCGGTGTCAAGCATCTCGCGGATGGCTTCCTCCAGTTCTCCACGTTCTGCCACGCGACGCGAAGGAATACCGTAAGCTGACGCAATCTGCATGTAGTCGGGGTTCATCATCGGCGTGAACGAATAACGGCGATTGAAGAACATTGCCTGCCACTGACGTACATTACCCAGATAATTATTGTTCAGCAGAATGATCTTTACCGGTGCCTTCTGTTCCATGACTGTTCCCAGCTCCTGCATGGTCATCTGGAGTCCCCCGTCGCCCATGAAGACGCATACCGTACGGTCAGGGCGTCCGAATGTAGCTCCGATGGCAGCCGGAAGGCCGAATCCCATCGTTCCCATACCGCCGGACGTTACCACGCTCCGGTTCTTTGTGAACTTGAAATAACGGCAGGCCATCATCTGATTCTGACCGACATCTGTCACCAGAATAGCCTCATTACGGGTTGCCTCACTTACTTTGCGTACCACTTCACCCATATTCAACGGGCCTTCCTTCGGATGGATTTCCCGATCGATTACCTGAGTATATTCTTTTTCTTCGTACGGACGGAAGCTTTCAATCCACTCTGTATGACGTTGCGCCTGAATCAGTTCTGTCAGCAAGGCCAGCGTACGTTTACAGTTTCCCAATATAGGAACATCCACTGCCACATTCTTGCTGATTTCGGAAGGATCAACATCCAGATGGATCACCTTCGCCTGACGTGCGTAAGTCTCCAGCTTGCCGGTCACACGGTCATCGAATCTCATTCCGACCGCAATCAATACATCACATTCATTGGTCTTCACGTTCGGTCCCAGATTTCCATGCATGCCCAACATTCCTTTGTTCAGACGGTGATCGGACGGCAAGGCCGAAAGTCCCAGCAACGTACAGCCGCACGGCAGGTCTGCTTTCTCCACAAAGGCCCGGAATTCTTCCTGCGCATTGCCCAGTTCCACTCCCTGTCCGACAAGTACCAGAGGCTTGCGTGCTTCATTGATCAGTGCAACCGCTTCGGCAACGGCCTTCGGATCAGTCTCCGGATCAGGATCGTAACTGCGGATAAAATCAACGTCTACCGGTTCGTATTCAGTCAGTTCCTGCTGGGCATTCTTTGCAAAATCCAGTACAACAGGGCCCGGACGTCCGCTTCTTGCAATATAGAAGGCGCGTGATACAGCCCAGGCTACATCCTCTGCCCGGCGAATCTGATAGCTCCATTTCGAAATAGGCTGAGTAATACCTACCAGGTCCACCTCCTGAAAGGCATCTGTTCCCAGCAGACTTGCTCCTACCTGTCCGGCAATGACAACAATCGGTGTGCTGTCAATCATGGCATCCGCCACTCCGGTTATGGTATTGGTCGCACCGGGACCGCTTGTCACCAGGCAGACTCCGACTTCTCCCGAAACGCGGGCAAAGCCCTGAGCCGCGTGAGCTGCTCCCTGTTCATGGCGAACCAGTATGTGATTCAATTTATCCCGATGATCATACAACGCATCGAAAACAGGCATGATTGCCCCGCCCGGATAACCGAAGATGGTCTTGATTCCTTCATGTTCCAACGAGCGCATCAACGCTTCTGATCCTGTTATTTTTTCCTTTGCCATAGTTTTCTCCTTTTTTAAATCATTCTTACTCCTCCCTTGTCGGCCGAGCTTACCATGCTGGCATACGCCTTCAACGCTTTCGAAACCTGACGGTCGCGGGTCAGAGGAGTCATCGGTCTTGCAGCCAGTTCTTCATCGCTCAAGCGTACGTTGATGCTGCGGTTCGGTATGTCAATATCAATAATATCTCCATCTATGATCTTTCCGATATTTCCGCCTGCGGCAGCTTCCGGTGAGATATGTCCGATACTCAGTCCCGAAGTACCTCCGCTGAAACGTCCGTCTGTAATCAGGGCACATTCCTTGCCAAGATGTTTCGACTTGATATAGGACGTAGGATAAAGCATTTCCTGCATGCCCGGACCTCCTTTCGGGCCTTCGTGAGTGATGACGACTACATCTCCGCTCACTACCTTTCCGCCCAGAATACCTTCACAGGCAGCTTCCTGTGAATCGAATACCTTGGCCGGTCCCGAGAACTTCCAGATGCTTTCGTCTACACCTGCCGTCTTCACCACGCAGCCATCAAGAGCGATGTTTCCTTTCAGTACAGCCAGTCCGCCGTCGCGGCTGTAAGCATGAGACAGATCCCGGATACATCCTTCCGCGCGGTCGGTATCCAGCGTTTCATAACGCTGCTGCTGTGCTCCCAGCGTAATGCAGAACTTTCCGCCCGGTGCACTGGAATAGATACGGAGGGCTTCCGGATCGACCGTCTGTCCGCAAATGTCATAGCGGGCAATGGCTTCAGCCAATGTCGTACCATCTACCCGGCGAACCGAAGTGTCCAGCAAACCTCCCTTGGAAAGTTCTCCCAGAATACCGAGAATTCCTCCGGCACGGTTCACATCCTGAATATGATACTTCTGGGTGTTGGGGGCCACCTTGCAAAGGCAGGGGACCCGTCGCGAAAGCATGTCGATATCGTCCATACGGAAATCGACTTCGGCTTCATGGGCAATGGCCAGCAGGTGTAACACGGTATTTGTCGAACCGCCCATGGCAATATCCAGCGTCATGGCGTTCAGGAAAGCTTCCCGGGTAGCAATACTGCGGGGAAGTACACTGTCATCACCTTCTTCATAATACTTATAAGCATTTTTCACGATCAGGGCGGCGGCATCACGGAACAGCTGCTGACGGTTGGCATGAGTCGCCACGATAGTTCCGTTACCCGGAAGTGCCAGTCCGATTGCTTCATTCAGACAGTTCATCGAATTGGCGGTAAACATTCCCGAACAGCTTCCGCATCCCGGACACGCGTGACGCTCGATTTCCACCACGTCTTCATCGCTGACTGTCGGATCGGCCGACTGGATCATCGCATCAATCAGATCCAGTTGTTTCCCCTTCCACTGGCCGGCTTCCATCGGGCCGCCGGAAACAAATACGGTGGGGATATTCAGACGCATGGCCGCCATCAGCATACCCGGAGTAATCTTGTCGCAGTTGGAAATGCACACCATCGCATCTGCCTTGTGGGCATTGATCATATATTCAACGCTGTCGGCAATGATGTCACGCGAAGGCAATGAATACAGCATGCCGTCATGTCCCATGGCAATCCCGTCGTCAATGGCAATGGTATTGAATTCGGCTGCAAAGCATCCCAGCTTTTCAATTTCAGCCTTCACCTGCTGACCGATCTCATGAAGATGAGTGTGACCGGGAACAAACTGTGTAAATGAATTGACAACGGCAATGATCGGCTTACCCATCATTTCCTTTTTCATACCATTGGCCACCCATAGTGCGCGGGCACCTGCCATACGGCGGCCTTGTGTACTCATCGAACTGCGTAACTGATGTTTCATCTTTCCGTTTTATTTTTCAATTAAAAAAGCCTCTCTCACTAATGGCGAGAAAGGCTTTCGTTCATATCTTTATCATACAACTATACGCACAAACCTTACTCACCTCTTGGAGTTTCGACCACGACGTGAATAATATGCAGGACTGCCAGGTTATTTAGAATAGTTGTTGGATTCATATCTCTCATTTTTTATTTTACACTTGCAAAGGTAAAGGCTTTTTTGTAACAAACAAATAAATCTGATACTTTTTTCCCTATAACAACGAATATTCGTAAGAATTTAACACATCCAGCTATCAGTTTATCCCGAAAACATCATTTCAGCAAACAAAAATACGTTTGAACACCTCCCGGCCAAAGCCGGCTGACCATTTCCCGGGAATAATTGCTTTCCCGGTTTTCACCTTATTTATAGGATACATCACGCCATCCGCCCGAAGGATAATTTGGGAAATCCATGAGTTCTTCGTATCTTTGCGAAGAATTTATTCACTTTTTATTTAAATTGACTATAATGGAAAATAAGTACATCACAGTAGCTTATAAGCTGTATACCCTTACAGATGGAAAGAAAGAACTGCTGGAAGAAGCTCCGGCTGACCATCCGTTCCAGTTCATCTCAGGAATCGGTTACACACTCGACCGCTTTGAAAAGGAAATCACTGCCCTTGAAAAAGGAAGCAACTTCAGCTTCACCATCCCGTGCAAGGAAGCATACGGCGAACGCGATGAAGACAACGTACGTCAGGTTCCCAAGAGCATGTTCAACGGAGCAGACGGAAAATTCGACAGCGAAAACATTTTCCCGGGCAACATCATTATGCTGAACGATGCCGAAGGAAATCATTTCTATGCCAATGTCGGTGAAATCACAGAAGACAAAGTCGTATTGGATTTGAACCACCCGCACGCAGGCAAGGACCTGACTTTCGAAGGAACCATCATCGAAATGCGTCCGGCTACCAACAAAGAAATCGAAAGCCTGCTCAACATGATGAGCGGTGATGGATGCGGCGGCGGATGTGAAGGCTGTGGAGGCGGATGCGGCGGACACGAAGAAGGCTGCGGAGGTCACGGTCATCATCACGATGAAGACGGCTGCTGCGGAGGCGGATGCGGACATTGCCACTAATCAAAATCATACGGAATAAAAGGGAGGAATCCCTTTTATTCTTTTTACACACACCTTAAAACTGATCTAAACATGTTGCTGTTAGCTGACAGTGGAGCAACCAAGACCGACTGGTATATCGGAAACAATCCGACCGACGGCCTGCAATTCCAGACAGAAGGAATCAATCCATTCCATCAGTCTCCCTCCATAATATGCACGATTCTGGAAAAGCAACTGCTCCCCCATCTCCCTGTTTCTCCGGCTTCCTGCCACAGGATTTTCTTCTACGGAGCCGGATGTACACCGGCCAAAAGCCTGGAGGTAGCCCGAATCTTACAGATTTTTTTCACCAACGCACAGATTTCCGTAGAAAGCGACCTGCTGGGTGCAGCCCGCTCTGCCTGCAAGGATCATCCGGGAATAGCCTGCATTCTGGGAACCGGATCAAATTCCTGCCTGTACGACGGCCGGCAGATTGTGCGGAACATTCCGCCTCTGGGATATATTCTCGGCGATGAAGGCAGCGGAGCCTATCTGGGCAAGCGCTTTATCGGCGACTGTCTGAAAGGACAGCTTCCGGAAAAATTACGGGACGGCCTGTTGGAAGAATACAAGCTCACGATGGCTGATATTCTGGACAGGGTGTACCGCCAGCCGCAAGCCAACCGTTTTCTGGCCGGATTTACACCTTATATATATAGGCACAAGGAGGAAACGGAAGTACAGCATTTCCTGTCGGACTGCTTCCGGGAGTTTTTCCTTCGCAACATACTTCCTTACGAGTCTGATCAGCCCGTTTCATTTGTCGGCTCCATTGCCTGGTTTTTCCGGAAAGAAATCGAGGAGACAGCCCGCCAGATGAACATTTCGGTCGGAACATTTGTTAAAAGTCCAATAGAAGGCCTCAAAGTATATCACTTTTAAATTTAATAAATCATTATGAAGAACTTTAGAACAGAAGCTATCATTCTCGCAGTGGGAATGTTGCTGTTAGGCGTATTTATTGAACGCGGATTCAGCACCTTCGCTGAGAAAGACCGCATAGTCAACGTAAAAGGACTGGCAGAAATGGAAGTCCCGGCCGACAAAGTGACCTGGCCTTTAGTCTACAAAAGCCTGGGCAACGACCTGAACTCTCTCTATGATGAAATCAAGAAAAGCAATCAGACCATCGTACAGTTCCTGAAACAGAAAGGATTGGAAGAAAAGGAAATCAGTATCAGCGCACCGGAAATCATCGACATGAAAGCGGAACGGTACGGAAGCACTCCTGCCCCTGCATACCGCTATAACGTGACAAGTGTCATCACCGTAACATCCGATAAGGTGGATCTGGTGCGTGGCCTTATCAGCGAACAAGGCGAACTGCTTAAATACGGTATTGCCATTGTCGGCGGAGAATACCGTTACAACGTACAATACGAATACACCAGCCTGAACAAGATCAAGCCTCAGATGATCGAAGAGGCAACCAAGAATGCCCGTGAAGCTGCTGAAAAATTTGCCAAAGACTCCGACAGTAAACTGGGCAAGATCATGCATGCCTATCAAGGACAGTTCAGCATCAACGACCGCGACGCCAATACTCCTTACATAAAGAAAGTACGCGTGGTTACCACCATTGACTATTCACTGGACAACTGATAAATTCTCCGGCAAAAATACGAAGAGACAAGGCCGCAACAACGACCGCACGATTCCGCCTGAACGTGCGGTCGTTGCCGTTCAATCGTGCGGTCGATTCAGCCTCATCGTGCGGTCGATCCGGGCGCATTGTACGGCCGGCTCTCTGTTAAAAAACTTTTATCACTCAGATTTCTTTTGTATTTCAGGAATTTATTGTACCTTTGCACCCGGTTTTATAAACAATATAAAGTCTAACACAATTAGTTATTTACAAACAATTTTTTAATTTAATGGAAAACCTCAAAAACATTGCTCCCATTGAAGATTTCAACTGGGATGCTTACGAAAACGGTGATGCAACAACAACCGTAAGCAAAGAAGATCTGGAAAAGGCTTACGACAGCACACTGAGCAAAGTAAACGACCGCGAAGTTGTAGACGGTACAGTTATCGCTATGAACAAGCGTGAAGTTGTAGTTAACATCGGTTACAAATCAGACGGTATCATTCCTCTGAGCGAGTTCCGTTACAACCCGGATCTGAAAGTAGGTGATACTGTTGAAGTATACATCGAAAATCAGGAAGACAAAAAAGGTCAGCTGATCCTGTCACACAAGAAAGCTCGCGCTACTCGCTCTTGGGATCGCGTAAACGCAGCTCTCGAAAACGAAGAAATTATCAAGGGTTACATCAAGTGCCGCACGAAGGGTGGTATGATCGTAGACGTATTCGGCATCGAAGCATTCTTGCCGGGTTCTCAGATCGATGTGAAACCTATCCGCGACTACGACGTATTCGTAGGAAAGACTATGGAATTCAAGGTTGTAAAAATCAACCAGGAATTCAAGAACGTTGTTGTTTCTCACAAGGCTCTTATTGAAGCTGAACTGGAACAGCAGAAGAAAGAAATCATTGGTAAGCTTGAAAAAGGACAGGTACTGGAAGGTACTGTTAAAAATATCACATCTTACGGTGTATTCATCGACTTGGGCGGCGTAGACGGTCTGATCCACATCACTGACCTGTCTTGGGGCCGTGTAAGCGATCCTCGCGAAGTTGTTCAGCTGGATCAGAAGCTGAATGTAGTTATTCTGGACTTCGACGACGAAAAGAAACGTATTGCTTTGGGTCTGAAGCAGCTGACTCCGCATCCTTGGGACGCACTGGATCCTAACTTGAAAGTTGGTGACCACGTGAAAGGTAAAGTAGTCGTTATGGCTGACTACGGTGCATTCATCGAAATCGCTCCGGGCGTTGAAGGTCTGATCCACGTATCTGAAATGTCTTGGTCACAGCACCTGCGTTCTGCACAGGACTTCATGAAAGTTGGTGACGAAGTAGAAGCTGTTATCCTGACTCTGGATCGTGAAGAACGTAAGATGTCTCTGGGTATCAAACAGCTGAAAGCTGACCCATGGGAAACTATCGAAGAAAAATATCCTGTAGGTTCTAAGCACGTTGCTAAGGTTCGCAACTTCACTAACTTCGGTGTATTCGTAGAAATCGAAGAAGGTGTAGACGGACTGATCCACATCTCTGACCTGTCATGGACTAAGAAGATCAAACATCCTTCTGAATTCACTCAGATCGGTGCAGACATCGAAGTACAGGTTCTGGAAATCGACAAGGAAAACCGTCGCTTGAGCCTCGGCCACAAGCAGCTGGAAGAAAATCCTTGGGACGTATTCGAAACAGTATTCACTGTAGGATCTGTTCACGAAGGTACTATCATCGAAATGCTGGATAAGGGTGCTGTTGTTGCTCTGCCTTATGGTGTAGAAGGTTTCGCTACTCCGAAACACCTGGTTAAGGAAGACGGTTCACAGGCTCAGCTGGATGAAAAACTGCCGTTCAAGGTAATCGAATTCAACAAGGACGCTAAGCGTATCATCCTGTCTCACAGCCGTATCTTCGAAGATGCTGCAAAGGCAGAAGAAAAAGCAGAAAAGAAAGCTGCAAAGAAAGCTTCTTCTAAGAAAGAAGAAACTCCGATGATTCAGAACCAGGCTGCTTCTACTACCCTGGGTGACATCGACGCTCTGGCAGCTCTGAAACAGCAGTTGGAAGGTAAGAAGTAATTAATTATACTTTAATACCATATCCATAATTTACTCACAGGCCACATGGTTCATCCATATGTGCCTGTGTTTTTTTATATATGCACAGAAATGATTATCTTTGCAGCGTAATTAAAAAAAGTATTGTCCAACTCATGAATCTGAAGAAACTGACTCCCATCGTCAACAAGCCCAACGGATGGGCACTGGCTCCTCTGGCAGTTTTTCTCTGTCTATATCTTGTAACCTCTCTCATCGTAAATGATTTCTATAAAGTTCCCATCACGGTTGCCTTTCTGGTAGCATCCGTCTATGCCGTAGCGACAACCAAAGGGCTCAGTCTAAACGACCGCGTTCTCCAGTTCTCGGCGGGAGCCGCCAACAAGAACATCATGCTGATGATCTGGATCTTTATTCTTGCAGGAGCTTTCGCCCAATCTGCCAAAGCCATGGGAGCGATAGATGCAACCGTCAACCTGACCTTACATCTGCTTCCGAACAACCTGTTGCTGGCAGGTATCTTTCTGGCCTCCTGTTTCATCTCCCTTTCCATCGGAACCTCTGTCGGAACAATCGTTGCACTGGTACCCGTTGCAGCCGGTATCGCCGGAAAAACAGACGTCAGCATGCCTTTTATGACGGCACTGGTCATTGGCGGAGCATTCTTCGGCGACAATCTTTCGTTTATATCCGACACCACGATCGCTGCCACACGGACACAGGGATGCGCCATGCGCGACAAGTTCCGGGCTAATTTTATGATTGCCATCCCGGCAGCCCTTGTCGTCTTTGTCTATTACATCATTTATGGAAGTCAGATAGAAGTGGCTCAAGACATAACTTCCGTCGAATGGGGAAAAGTGATTCCCTACCTTATTGTGTTGGGAACCGCCATTGCCGGTATCAACGTCATGCTGGTGCTGCTGCTGGGATTACTTTCAACGGGAATTATCGGTATGATCTATGGCAGCTTTGACTTCTTCGGATGGTTCAGTGCCATGGGAAATGGAATCACCGGAATGGGCGAACTGATCATCATCACCCTGATGGCAGGAGGTATGCTGGAACTGGTTCGCTTCAACGGAGGAATTGATTATATCCTGCACCGCCTTACTCAGAAAGTCAACAACAAACGGGGCGGAGAACTCAGTATCGCAGCTCTGGTAAGTCTGGCCAACATCTGTACAGCAAACAATACCATTGCCATCATTACCGTCGGCTCACTGGCAAACGGCATTGCAGAACAATTCAAAATCGACAAACGGAAAAGTGCCAGTATTCTGGATACGTTCTCATGTGTCGTACAGGGAATCATCCCCTACGGAGCACAGATGCTGATTGCAGCCGAACTCACCGGACTCTCTCCCATCAGCATCATCGGCTATCTGTATTATCCCATGATTCTGGGAGTCGTAGCTTTACTCAGTATTTTCTTCCGGTACCCACGGCGGTATTCCTAAGAAAAAAGAAAGATTCAACCAATGATTAATAATCAGCCAATATAAAGAACAGTCGTATGAAAGGAAAAACAATATTTATTACCGGTGCAACCAGCGGAATAGGTGAAGGTTGCGCACGTAAGTTTGCAGCCATGGGCAGCAATCTGATTCTGAACGGAAGAAATACAGAAAAGCTGGAAAACCTGAAGAAGGAACTGACAGCTCAAGGTGTAGAAGTGCTTACTCTTCCTTTTGACGTACGCGACCGCAAGGCTATGCAGCAAGCCGTAGATTCCCTGCAAGGCCAGTGGAAGCATGTTGACGTACTGATCAACAATGCCGGACTCGTAATCGGTATGGACAAGGAACATGAAGGCTCCTTAGACGAATGGGATATCGTTATCGACACCAATATCAAAGCATTACTGGCCATGACGCGTCTGATTGTTCCCGGAATGGTGGAACGAGGCTGCGGACATGTCATTAATATCGGATCCATTGCCGGCGATGCAGCCTATGCAGGAGGCAGCGTGTATTGTGCAACCAAAGCTGCTGTAAAAGCCCTGTCCGACGGTCTTCGGATTGATCTGGTAAATACACCGGTACGTGTCACCAACATCAAGCCCGGCATGGTCGAGACAAACTTTTCCGTTATCCGCTTCCGGGGAGATCAGGATAAAGCTGACGCCGTATACAAAGGAATCCGTCCGCTGACAGGCGACGACATTGCTGACGTGGTATATTACGCAGCATCGGCTCCGGCTCATGTTCAGATAGCCGAGGTACTTGTCATGCCTACCTATCAGGCAACAGGAACTGTATGTCACCGGCAAGAACAAGCTGCCAGATATTGAGGACAAATAGAATTTTAAAGTCCAGATCTGTATTTAACAGACTTTTTACCCTGTCCGAATGAACATTATACGCGTTCATTTGTATATTAATACAGATTTTCACAAAAGCTTTTATGACAAAGACTAAACTAAAGACAATTTTTGCCTTGCTTTCAGGCTGCATGTGGGTTCTGTCATCCTGCGATCAGTCGGATGAAAAATATCCGGCTGCCAGTGACGAACTCACTATGACATGTGTCCAGGCCTCATGGACAGATTACCCGTGCAGTTACAAACGACCAAGGTCAAGGCAGCTTTTCCGAAGGTGACAGAATTGAAGTTCTGGCAACCGGAAATCAACAAACGGCAAATATCCAACTGGAATATACAGATAACCGCTGGACTCCTTCGCTGCAGCGCAACGACTATGGAACAGGAAGTCTCGGCTTGTCCGCAATTTATCCGGTATTGCCGGCCAGTAATGACAATCCTATTATGCGGAATATCGGCATCCCCACTGATCAAAGCAACGAAAAGAATCATTCGGATGCCGATGTTCTTTTTGCAACTACAACGGTCGGTGCCAGTGATGTTGTGGCTACCCTGCAATTCAACCATGCCTTACACCGCATCAACATAAACTTAAAAGGCACTATTTCTGATGACCTGACCATTGAGGTGAAAAGTCTTGCCAACGGACAGATCTCCCTGAAAGATGGAAATGCGACTGCGAATCTGTCTGCGGATTATGTCTGGATCAAGCCATATCGGATTAGCAACGAATCCTATAGCCTCATTATTCTTCCACAGGAAACCCAGGCATTCTGTAGCGGTGAAGGACTGATTCGTCTGACAACAGAAGGCAAATCAGCCTCGTATACATTTAACGGTAATGCGGAGAAGTTCGATGCCGGTATGCAGACAACTCTCAATCTGACCCTGAAAACAGAAGACAGCAATGTGGATCTGGAATTCAGCAACCAGACCTATTGGGTGTACGGAGTTACAGCTCCCGACTTTCCGGGCAAGGAAAATATCTACTCTGCCAGACCAGGGGTCAAAAAATTCGAAGACGGGCTATGGTTCCGTTATGCTAATGAAACGATGTATCCCCCGCTGCTGTTTGAGGAAGAATATCTGACCTGGAAAGAAGGATCCGGCTGGTTCGACTGCAACAAGACCTTCAATTATTACGGAGATGGCAACATGTGTTGGGCGGTAGCAGCATCCAATCTGATTCACTGGTGGCTGGCACAGAACCAAAAATACATTGAAGCCTATGACAAGGAATATGGTCCTGAATACAAAGATCTCAGCCGGCCGGAGAAATACAACAGAATGACAGAAAGCAACCAGCAGCATAGCGAGGTTTTCAACTTCTTCAAATCCTCTTTCGATAATCGGGGAAGCTGGGATACCGGAGGTGTCAACTGGTTCATAAACGGGAACAAAAAGAACCTGATACATTGTTATCAAAAGAACTTCCATGGATTCTTCAGCAAGGTGTTTTCAGAAGATGATGCTGTGGCAAAAGGAACATCCGATACATCCAAGGAAACATTCAACCTTTGGTTCAAAGATGCTTTCCGGTATAATCAGGCCATCGGATTTGCCGCTTACGATTTTGCCGGTCCCAATACCAAGAGCCATTCCATGGTTATCTGGGGAGCAGAATTCGATGCCGAAGGAAATGTCGCTTACGTTTATATCTGTGACAATAACCGTGCAGAGGATGAACCCAATCATGCATCACTCCAGCGCTATAAAGTCGTTTATGAGAAATCAAACGTACCCGAAATGAAAGGAGATTATGCTTATCTGACCCCACTGGACAACATAGACGGAACTCCCTCAAAAGCCCGTTTCCGTTTCACTTCCCTGACATTGGTTGATTTGCGTCTTGACCTTTGGCAGAAAGCTTTTCCTAATGTAAAGTAAATAATAACAATAAATTTATAGATCATGAAGAAGATTCTATTTTATGCACTTGCAGCCACAACGCTGGCTCTGACTTCGTGTAAGAAAAATGTACTGGAAACCCCGTCAGCAGCAGACAATGCAATTCATATCGTAGCCAGCATTGCCTCACAAGCCCGTGCCCCTCAGCTGGCCAATGACGGAAGCGGAAGCTTCTCTCAAGGAGATAAAATGTCACTGTTCCTGACAGAAGATGACGCAAACAACCAGTCTGTAGATTATGAATACGGTTCAGGCATCCTGACCTGGGGAAGCCTCGGACTTGCAGACAGCAACGCAAAAATTACTTTAGCCGCCTGTTACCCGCAACAGGACAGAATACAGAACGGCGAATTCGAATTCAATACACTCACGGCTTCAGACAAAGATCTGCTGCTTGCCCCTGCACAGTCTGTAACTGCAGGAACTTCCGAAGCCGTATATCTGAACTTCAGTCATGCCCTGCATCGTCTGGATCTGACCTTCACACCGGGTGAAAGTTACACAAGCGAAGACCTTGAATCACTTTCCATCAGTCTTAATGCCAAGACAACCTGTGTGGTAGACGGACTGCAAGGCAAGATAAAAGGAGTAAAGAGTGAAACAGGTACATATACAGCCAACAATACCAAAGCATCATTTTATCTGGTACCACAGAGCACAGCAGGAATCACATTGAAGATCAGCATAGGAAATGACACGAAGTCATTGACCTTAGACAAATTACTGGAACAGCTGGGTTCCGCCCAACCGGAACTGAACGGAAGCAAACGCTGTACACTGACCTTAAAGGTCAGCCGTGAAGGAATCACTGTGGAAGGTGGTTCTATCAATGCCTGGGGCAATCAGGTTACTGCCGACGGCGAAGTTATAATCGGCTGATACCGGAAACTTACTTTCATCATGGAGCAGCATCGTTTCGTTACGATGTTGCTCTTTTTTTATCCGGCAGATAAAAAGCTTACTCAGAAACATATTTTCATAAAAAACTTTCCTATCTTTATTCGCATTTGATTTTAACAGGATAAAATATGGGGAATTCAAACCACATCATACGTGCCTCGAAACCGGAAGAGACCATCCGGCCGCAGGATATCATCTTCCGTTCCGTCACAACCGCCGACATACCAGAGCTGAAAGAATTATTCTGCAACACAGTACTGACTGTCAACGCCCGTGATTATACAACGGAAGAAGTAGCCGACTGGGCTTCATGCGGTAATCGCCCGGGACACTGGGAGAAACTGCTTGCAACCCTGCATTTCATTGCTGCCTGCAATGGGCAAGGCCGCATCATCGGCTTTACTTCCATCCGAAACGACGGATACCTGCACTCTATGTTCATTCATAAAGACTATCAGAGACAGGGCATCGCCAGCTCCCTTCTGCACCGTATCGAAGCATATGCCGCTGAACATGGAATCAGTGAAATCACTTCGGAAGTGAGTATCACAGCCCGCCCTTTCTTTGAGAAACAGGGGTATATCGTGGAACTGGAACAACGCGCACAGGCTAACCGCCTGCAACTGATTAATTATAAAATGAGAAAACAAATGAAAGATGGAAATACGGAAACTGAATAAGAGCGAACAAAAACAGGCTATTGCATTAGCCTTGGATGTGTTTATCACCTGTGGAAAAGCAGACTATAATGAAGAAGGCTTAAATGCATTCATGAGTTTCATCAATAATGAGAGCTATATCAACGAACTGACTTTCTGAGGTACATTTAATGAAATCGGAAACTTAGTGGGGATGCTAGCTATGCGAGAAAAAATCTGGGATAACTGCCGCGATCGCCTTCCGTTTCCTTATACGGAAGAAGACGCCCATTCTTTTATCAACTATTCCATGAGCCAACAAGAGCCCTGCGAATACTGCATTGATATAAACGGAGAATATCAGCTTTATGCGAGGAACGGATGTAGAGCGCTTCAATGCCGAAACCGGTTACTGGTTAGCGGAAGCATTCTGGAACCAAGGCATCGCCAGTGTCCCCCACCATTTCGAATTATTGAAAAAAGAGTTTGTAAAAGCACAGACAAATAATTAAAATAAAATCCTTACTTTTGCAATCAAAGAAAAGCAGGAATAGCTCTTAAGATAATAAAGGGATTACTTTATGAACGAAATCAAACTACAGAACTTCAGGTGTTATTCTGACCTGACCATTACTTTCAAAAGCGGCATCAATTTACTGATTGGTGACAATGCGACAGGAAAGACATCCATTCTCCTCGCATGCAAATATGTGTTGAGTGCATTCTTCAGTGGCTTCAGTGACGAGAACACAAAATGGATGAGCCCGGGCAACGAGGACTTTCGAATAAGAAGTTCGGAAGGAATATTATTACCAGAACTTCCCATACATATCCAGTTCCAAGCTTCGGACATAATAGAATATCCAGAACTTCATCAACAAACGGCCTTGTTTGAATCCTCAACTCTATACACCCTAACCAAGAATAGTAAAAAAAACAGCCGAGCCCTTACTACGGGTATTCGTGAATACAAAAACTATGCCACCTGGCTGATGACAGAGAGCTTCACTGAATCAGGACAGCAAATGGCCTTACCCTTATTTGCCTCTTTTTCAACAGAGGATATTCATGCAAGTCGTAAGATAGATGCTTCCCGCTTCAAAATTTATAACCATAAAGCCTCATTCGGCTATTACGAATGTCTGGAAGGTAATGGCTTCTTCCCTTACTGGCTCAAACGTCTGCTCATATTGCAGGAAGGCCGTGAGAATCACCCCGAAATAACTATTGTCCGTAACGCTATCCGCAAAGCATTGGGACCTGAAGGCTGCAATATCATCAGTGATATGCAAGTACGTCCTAACCAACGAAAAGTCTACTATATCTTTCTCGATGGACGCGAAATAGAAGCCGATTATTTGTCAGACGGTTACCGAAGATTGGTAAACATCGTTACTGATCTGGCATTCCGTTGTGCACTTCTTAACCGTGGCATTTATGGAGAGGATGCTTGTGCTCTTACACGAGGTTCGGTATTAATTGACGAGGCAGATCTTCATTTACACCCCTCACTACAAGCCGTAGTATTAAAAGGACTTCGTAATGCTTTCCCGAGACTGCAATTCATCGTCAGTTCACATGCTCCGATGCTAATGTCCTGTGTAGAAACCAGTGATGAGAACATTGTTTATAAACTAAGCTATTCACCGGAAGACGGCTATGGTATTGTTCCCGTAAGCACATACGGCATGGATCTTTCTACACTGACAGATGTCATACTTGGTCAGGTTCCCAGAGCTACAGAAGTTGATCAGAACTTATCTCACCTATTCCATTTGATTGATGAAAGTAACTATGATGAAGCCGCCGAACTGCTACAACAAATGCGTTCTCGTCATGGTGAAAACTTACCGGAACTGACTCAAGCTGAAGCCATGTTAAACTGTGTTATTCCTGAATAACCATGAGAAAGATATTAAAACAACTTGAGCCACGAGAATGGACAAAGCACCGACTAACACCGGGAGCCAAATACGAAGCAGTACCAGAACTACGCAAAGCATTACTTGAGGAGCAAGGATATCTTTGTGCTTACTGCATGCGCCGCATACCAATCCGTGACACAAATAGCAATGAGAGTACTCGTATTGACCACATATTAAGTCGCACAAAACATCCTGAACTACAATTGAACTACTCCAATATGGTAGTCTGTTGCCCAGGTGCCATAACCTCCGATTTTCATTGTGACAAGCAAAAAGGGGAAAACGATATCACTATCAATCTTTTTGAAGACCATTTCTTTGATACACTTTCCTATTCAAGCAAAGACGGAAGAATAAAATCATCGGATGCAGAAAGCGACCGACAAATAAACGAGCTTCTCAATCTAAATCACGCACTTCTCAAAAGAAACAGGTTAGAAACACTCCGAGGAGTTATTCTGATGCTAAACCGTATAGGATGGACAAGTTCAAACATACGTCACCAGATTGAAATTTGGAATCAAAAAGACCAACAAGGACATTACAAACCTTACAACAGTATTGTTGTTTGGTTTCTTAAAAAGAAAATGGAACAAAACTGACTATAAAATATGATACTCTTACGAAAGAACTTGATCGAACTTCACTGTCTTCCATCTTCAGAACGGACTAATGACCTTATACATACTTTAGTTAAGTTATGGGATGTCTCAGTACGATCAAGCCATCATTTTTTGACAGAAGAAGACATCCTACGACTCACTCCGCTTGTAAATGAAGCCATTCGAAATATTACTACCCTAATTGTATTGTATCAAGACCAATCCCCAATTGCTTTCTTAGGCATTGAAAAAGAGAAAATAGAAATGCTTTTTGTTTCTCCTGACTATTTTGGGAAAGGAATAGGGAAGCTGCTTGTTCATACAGCTATCAAAGACTACCATATCAACTACGTAGATGTGAATGAACAGAATCCGCAAGCAGAAGGCTTTTATCGACACATCGGCTTCCAGACTTTCGAACGGACCGAAATTGACGAACAAGGTAATCCATTTCCTATCTTGAAAATGAAACTCAAGAATAAATAACAACTCTGAAATAAATATTTCGATTCTTACCTTCATCCAAAGATTGAAAAAACTTTCATGTTTGTCCGTAGATTGAAAAACAACTTCTCTATCTTATTTCACAACACGCCAGGCAGAATCTATTTCTCCTTCATCTGTCTTTTCCATTGTCTGATTTGCAAAAGAAGCAAGCAGTAGAATATCTGGAAAAAATAACATTAAAGAACAAATCCTATTAGGAAAATAATGAAACAAACCAAGTACTCCCCATTTGAAAAAGTATACCAGATGCCTCTCGGCAAAGTCTACCCGCTGCTAGTGAACAAAGCCACCCGAAAAGGACGTACCCAGGAAGAAGTCGATGAAATCATCTGCTGGCTGACCGGATACAATCTGCAGCAACTGAAGGAACTGCTGGACCAACCCATTATGTACGGCGACTTTTTCCGTAACTCTCCTACTCCCAACCCTGCCCGCAGACTGATAAAAGGAAGCATTTGCGGCATTCGGGTGGAAGAAATCCAGGAACCGCTAATGCAGGAAATCCGTTATCTGGACAAGCTGGTGGACGAGCTGGCCAAAGGCAAACCAATGGACAAGATTTTAAGAAACCTATAACAGACATCAACCATGAATAGAATTATCGTCGTAACAGGTGGAGCTGCCGGTATCGGTCGCTGTACCGTTGAATATTTCGCCTCAAAGGGCGACCGGATTTACTTTATCGACAACAACCAGGAAGCCACTCTTGCCCTGACAGAACGCATGCACCAGAAAGGACTGAACGTAACAGGCTATACCGGTGACATTGCAGAAAAACAAGTTCTGGAAGATTTTGCCAGACGGGTGCTCGACGAACAGCCTCAAGGCATTCATTGCCTTATCAATAATGCCTGCCTGATGCATGGAGGCATTTTGGAAGGATGTGACTATGAGGACTTTCTTTACATACAGCGTGTAGGAGTAGCCGCTCCCTATATGCTGGCCAAACTCTTCAAGGATCATTTCTGCGGCCTGGGATCCATCGTCAACATTTCCTCTACCCGGGCATTCCAGTCACAGCCCAATACGGAAAGCTATACGGCTGCCAAAGGGGGCATCACTGCGCTGACCCATGCGCTCGCTATAAGCCTGCAAGGTGTAGCCCGAGTCAATTCCATTGCTCCCGGCTGGATTGATACAGGCGCCTATCATGATGACAACAATTATGTGCCGGCCTATACGGAAGGAGACATTGCCCAGCATCCTTCACTCCGGGTAGGAGAACCGGCAGACATCGTACGGACAATCGATTTTCTTTGTGACGAACGGAACACCTTCATCAACGGAGAAAATATTACGGTCGACGGAGGCATGAGCAAACTTATGGTGTATCACAACGACTGCGGATGGACATACCGTCCTTAATTTCAAGGCCAGGCTTTCACTGCTTCCGAAGTTCCTCCTTCCGCATCCGGAACTTCAGAGGTGAGAGTCCGGTCTGACGAATAAAGAACTTCCCGAAAACCGACTGATCAGAGAAACCCAGCTGATTACTGATCTCCTGCACATCCAGATCCGTACACTCCAGCATTCTCCGGGCGTCTGCCCCCAGTAATTCCGAGAGATGAAAGCGGACGGTATGTCCTGTAATGTTCTTTACGATACGCGACAGATACGTGGTAGAGATATTCAGACAACCGGCATAGAATCCGATATCGTGATGCTGACGGTAATGTTGCACAAGCAGTTTCTTGAACTGACGGAAAATTTCACTGGAACGCTTCACATAAACGGACGATTCCAGATTCTCCCGGCACAAGGCATCGGCCATCTGCAAGAGGACAAAGCTGCACAGGTGACGGATGATGCCATCCCGATAAAGGGAAAGATCCTCCAGCTGACGGGAAAACAAAGACAATGTCTGCGACAGGTATCCCATCCGCGACTGTTCAAGAACAAAGACCGGCAGACGGAAGTTACCCAGCAGTCTGGCCACCTGATTATACAGAGCCTGTCCGTCAGGCAGACTGTCAAAATAATCAGGAACCACATAAAGCACCTGCATGCGGAAGCCGGAACTCAATTGCCCAAGCACACTCTCGGTACTGGGAGTCAGTACAACCAGATTCCCTGTTCCTATCTCATAATGCCGATAGACATCATCCAAACAGGCTGTTCCGTTTGTGACGAGCAGAAAGAAAAAACCTTTTCTGATCTGCATCGGTCCATAAACCGAAAAAGAATCGTCTACAACACAACTACACGTATGCCCGACACAGATTCCCCGCGTCCGGATCATCTCAAGCAAAGAAGTCTCCATCATCATCGAATTTTCACAAACAAAAATAGGTTTTGTTTCGTTTTCGACCAAAATTAGTTGTGCTTTTCTATACGACAAACAACAAATAAGCTGAACTTTGCGGCGTTTTCAGAAACTATAATATAAGCTGATATGAGTAAGATACTTCTCCGGCGCTACCTGTTGTTCTGCGTCTCCCTGTTTGTCAATGCACTCGGCATTGCGTTTATCACCAAAGCGGCCCTGGGAACTTCTCCCATCACAAGTGTCACGTATGTACTGAGCATGTTCACGCCGTTTACCATCGGCCAGTGGACCATCATGCTGAACCTCCTCTTTGTAGTAGTGGAACCTTTCCTGATGACACGCAAGGATCTGAAATCCGATCTGCGCATGTACCTGCTTCAGATCCCGATCTCCTTCTGCTTCGGTATGTTTATTGACCTGTGCATGCACTGTATTCTTTATTGGCTGAATCCCGCCGAATATCTTCACATGATTGTCGCCCTGCTGATCGGCTGTGTCATTCTGGCCGTAGGCATTGCACTGGAGGTAAAAGCCAATGCAGCCATGATGGCCGGAGAATATTTTGTCAAGGTCATAACGAAACGCTTCCACGGAGAGTTCGGATATGTCAAGCTGGGCTTCGATGTCACACTGGTTGCCATCGCCTGCCTGCTGTCCCTGATTTTCATGTCGGGCATTTATGGTGTACGCGAAGGTACCGTCGTGGCTGCACTGATTGTCGGACCGATCGTTCATTTTGTCAGCCCGTATTACAATTTTCTGGACAAATGGATCACCGATCCTTCTCTCCGGCAAGACATCGCCCTGCAACAAAACCAGCATACCATCATCACCATTGCCCGCGAATACGGCAGTGGAGGCCATCTGCTTGGCGAAATGCTTTCCAAAGAACTGGGGATCAAACTTTACGACAAGGAGTTTATCCGCATGGCAGCCCAGCGCAGCGGTATGGACGAACAGTACATCGTCCGGAACGAGCAGTCCATTCCCTCTTTCTGGCTGAAGTGTATCCTCTCCAAGAACAGTGAACAGCCGCTGGAATCCAGCCTTTCTTCAGACGATGTCCTGTTCGTATCCGAAAGCAAGATTATTCAGGAACTGGCAGCCCGGGAATCCTGCATCATTGTCGGACGGTGTGCTGATTTCATTCTGAAAGATTATCCCAGGGTAGTGAAAGTGTTCTGTTATTCCGATCTGCAGCACGCTCTGACCCGCTGCGTACAGGAATATGGAATTCCCCGGCAAAATGCAGAAACGGAAATCCGCCGGATCAACCGCAACCGCATCCATCATTATGAGTACTACACGGGAAGGAAATGGGGTGAGCCTCACCACTACAATCTGATGCTTAATACGGGAACCATCGGTCTTCAGACAGCCTGCCAGTTGATCAAAGGAGTGTATCAGCAATACTCTCTGCAACCTGCCTCGAAATAAGCCGCGGGCTTTTTTAAAAACGTTTCGACAAATAAAAAAAACGTTTCGGCCTTTTGAATCAAACGCCGAAACGTTTTTTGAGGTATCAGTTACTTCAATATCACAACCACCGGGTTATCTTCTTCGCTGGCACTTTCATTATATTCCGTTGCAGGAATAAGGCCGAGGAAAGTCCCGTCTTCAGTTGCAGTCTGCAACTTATTGATGCAGATATTCTTATTGTTATCAAGAATAGACTCCGTATCCGAAATCTTCACTTCATGAGTTTGTTTGTCAAATACGCCATAAAAGTTTTTGGTTTTTCCTATATTGTAATAATTTGTTTGAAAAACGAAATAGAGACATTTCTTGCCTTCCAGCACGTAGTCTATCGAAATACGGTTTTCACAACCATCCACATCAAAACGCTTTTCATAAGGACAATGCCAGCTGCCTAAGTCGAAAATCAATCTGGATTCCAGCTTGTTTTCGGACGCCACATAAATGGTATCATTAAATCTTTCTTTTAAATAAGTATTCCCTTCAAATTTCCATATCACCGGATCTTCTTTATAGTGGAAAAATAACCCGTCATTTTTTAATTGACGAATAATACAGGATGGACATGTTGGCACATTTCCATATCCATTGTAAATAATAGGAACGCCCTGATAATCATTTTGTATGGCTTTTTCTTCTGAATAACCGGATATTGTTTCGCTTATCTGTCCAGTTTTCAAATCATAAACTGAGATTTTACTTGTCTCTGTTGGAAAATAGAAGTAGAGTTTTCCTCCTGATGAAATCTGTGAAGCCAATTGAAGAATAATTTCATCGGGTATCGTTAAGTTCTCTATGAAATCACCATTGGAATCAAAGCAAAGAATTTTTTGTCCCGAGGACTTAATCATAATCCTTTCTGCCTTTTCATCCACCCAGAATACGGGCATATCACTTATCAGATTATATTCACCTTTACCTTGCCCTATCAATCCTACTGTGGATATAAACTTACCTGTCTGGGCATCAAACATTTTCAAAGGTTGACCTTGAGAGGATACCAGGATTTTATTTTTCAACAATCTCACATAAGGACGATCGCCGATTAATGAACTATCCGTTGTTTCCAACGGAACGTAACTAACCTCCTTACTTTGTATATCTTCTAAACATAATTGATTCAGATGCTGCATATGGGTTGCAACATTTATCACACCATCTTTTTCAATAGTCTTATTACCTGAGCAGGCTGCAGCAAGGGAAGTTAAACCCATCAATAACAGGATATTAAATATTTTCATAATACACGAGTCAATACTTCAGTAATTTTTTACCGACAAATTAAAATTAAACAATAGAATCAATATTAGACGGTTCAAAATTATATTAAAAGGTTCATTGAAATACTGTCAAGAATGAATTGACAAACATTTCAATGAACTCATTTTATTTACAGCCAGAACCGTTTAGACTTAGCCGGTTATTAACGAACTTCTGTTCTGATACTACTAATTCATTTAAAAAATATCAGAAAGTATCAATCTTATAATTGATTTAGTTCAAGATCTTAATTTCCGAACCTGTCGCAAAATCATCACCGTTCTGTGAACTTAGAGCCGTGAAACGTACATAACGTGCCTTTACAGGTTTGGTGAACATGACACGTTTCTCCTCCTGATTATTTTCAAATGAACCCTTAACGATGATTTCTCCCCAGTTCTTACCATCATTACTTACCTGTAACTGATAATCCTTGATGTTTCCGTTACTGCTGTTCTGACGTGGCAAATAAGTAAATCCTTTGATTGTTTTTACCTCCGCACAATCAAAATCTATCCAATGCGGATATTTCGCCACCGTAACAGAATATACAGTATGCCAATATGTATTGGGGTCACCATCAACCAAATGGCTGGCATCACCTTCTCCTTTCTCCGCACTGCTTGCATAAATAACCTCAACCGGTATACTTTCAATCTTATTAAACTCAAACGTAACTCTCAGTTGTTCATTATCCTTATACCAGGCTGTAACCTTTCCGCCTTCACGCAGATCAAATGGTTCCTTGTAATCGAAAACCTTCTTTGAGTCATTTATACTATAACATATCACAGCATTCTCTCTGGCTGTTGTTATATTCAGCATGCCGGCACGGTCCCGTGACATACCCAAAGGCATTTCACCGGCAGCCGAAACCTTTGCCCTCTGAGTCAAATCATTTCCAGCCGGACGAATGATGAAACCCATCATATGATTGCCCGCTTTGATCCGATCTTCTTCCAAAGGAGCATCCTGTCCACAACTGCTTCCGCCTAATCCCATCATCTTCAGGTCAAGATGCAGATAGTTACCGTCTGATTCAGGAAGTTGATAAGGATGGGGAGCTTCCACCATTTGCATGGCAGACCATGGCAATGCAGAAGCCGAAAGTGGTGAAGCAGCCGAAATAAACAATGCTCCTTGCCCTTCTGAATCCGTCAAAGCACACCAGCGTACCCCTTCACGATTCCCCATGGACTGTGGTTTGGGGAAGTTTACAAACTGCTCTTTCACCGTACTGTTATACAACTCTACAAAAGCACCGTTCATTCGGTCATTATAGTTGTTATGAGGGCCACGACCATAATACGTGTAACAGCCCAGATCTTCAGGAGTCTTCATCACATATCCCAACCGTGCCAGATCCAGACTTGGTTCATTCGATATGATATTTGCCTGCAGTTCTATGGAGCCGTCCGTGTAAACAGTCCAGATCTGATTGGTAGTAAATTTAAAATCATCCGGTCCGAAATCCCTGGATTTGGTAATCTCATATTTTCCGGAACTGATACCCAGATCACGGATCTTATAGCCACATGGAGACTGAGACTCAACTGTATAAGCAATAATTACTGAGCCATCCTTACGCGTATAAGCCGATTGGTTCAATACCTTATGATGCAAATTGTTCAATCCTTTTGCAAACCATTGTCCGTAAGCCCAGTTATCATTATCCGTCTGTGCACGGAAAGCATCAAGCTTAGGACCATTACCGTCTGTGAATATCATCTTATTGCCATACTGCAAGCTATGGATTGTGCCTGTCATATTATTAAACACAACAGTAAAATCATCACCTTTGACAATATATTCGTCTTTTGATCTGTCCAGACTTATCCGACCACCTCCAGACACTTCAGCAATACTTGCAAAAGTTTCAGCTGATTTCACCGGCAACTGTTCTTCCATCTGTACAAATCCCTTTCTGGCCCATGGCATATCCTCGGCCAGCAAGAACTGTACCTTGACAAAATATTCACTCTGAGCATCCAGACTACTGAAGTCATATGGTATTGTATAGCTAACCCTTTCACGAGGCCCTACAACACTGCGAGGCCCTTTAAATACATTGCTTTCCTGGACCTTCTTTCCGTCTTTCCATAAAGACCATACCATATCATAACCAGACATCGGTTCAAAATAATTTTTGTTGAACACTTCAATCTGTCCCTTCTTCATGTCAATCGCCTTTACTCCAACATTCTGGTAAACCTTTTTAACCTCAAAGTATTCAGGCTTAGGCTTGTGACCGGGAAACAAAATACCATTCATACAAAACATTCCGTCGTTGGGCTTTTCTCCGAAATCGCCTCCGTATGCCAGATATTTCTCGCCGGTTATCTTATCATAATTATAAAGAGACTGATCAACCCAATCCCAGATAGCACCCCCACAGAAGAAATTAGTAGACTCAATAGCCTCCCAGTAATCTTCCAGGTTTCCACCGGCATTACCCATAGAATGAGCATATTCTGATATATGGAACGGATATTTGATATTAAAAGTTCCTTTGACAGCCTCACGGGTCCAGGGTATAGGCGGATATTGATTAGATCCCATATCTACAATGTCATTGTTGCGCTCATACTGTACAGGACGACTGACATCGTATGCCTTAATCGCATTATATGCAGCCACGAAATTCTTGCCCGGACCGGCCTCGTTTCCTAATGACCATATTACAATAGAAGGATGATTTACATGTGCATGAACCAGTTCCATAACCCGGGCAACATGAGCATCTTCAAATTCCGGCACATGTGACAGGGATTCTTTTCCATAATAATATTCATGACTTTCCAGATTGGCTTCGTCCTCCAGATAGATACCATATTTATCGCACAAATAATACCAGTAAGGATCGCATGAATAATGAGAGTTACGGACATGGTTAATATTTCCGCGCTTCATAATCATGATTTCCTCTTCCATCTGTTCATGTGTAATGCTGTTACCACTGTTCGGATTGATTTCCTGACGGTTTACTCCTTTTAACTTCACAGGCTTGTTGTTCACATAGAAATAACGCCCTTTCAGACCGAACTCATCGTCCTTAGCCTCCGTATCGCGTATCTCCACCTTGCAAATGCCAAAATAAGAAGATACAATATCGATGGTCTTGCCTTTTTTATCTTTCAGTTCAGCAACCAAGGTATAGCGGTTAGGCTCTTCTGCCGACCACAATCTGGCTCCTGCAATTTCAAATCTGGTTGATACATTCCGACTACCGTCCTTATCTAAGACAAAGGTTTCAGAAACAACAGGTTTTCCCACCTGCCCTACAATCTCATCAGAGTATAATTTGTTCTGATATACACTATAAGTCAAAGAATAACCTTTAACTGCTTTAGCCCCCAGGTTGCGCAACATGGCATTTACCTCTACGGAAGCACCGCCGGCAGTCAGATCGGTATTGATCTTCATGTCACGTAATTCCACCTTCGATGTAGAAGTCAGATACGTATCACGAAAGATTCCCGGTAGCCGGTACATGTCCTGAGCTTCCAGAAATGATCCGTCGGAATTACGATAAACCTCTACGGCTACCATATTTTCACCCTTGACAAGATAATCACTGATATTAAAAGATGCCGTATTTCTTGAATTCTTTGAGAATCCTACATATTTTCCATTAATCCATAAATAGAAAAATGAATTGACACCATCGAAATTAATATATACCTCACGCTCCCTCCAGTCCTCAGGTATGCGGAAAGTCCTACGATACGAACCGACTTCGTTACGGTATTTATATGTTGTCCAGTCTTTGTTCGGCTCACGCATCACTCCTCCTTTCCAGTCACCAACTACCTTTGTATGTTTAAAGATGACAGGCTGGTTACAATATATCGGCACTCCATATTTTAAGGAACCATCTTTCTGTATACCGACAACATTCCAACATGAAGGAACAGTAATATCATCCCAGGCAGCAACATCAAACTGAGTTTCATAAAAGGCCTTCGGACGTTCATCCGGATTAGGAGCCCAATGAAATTTCCATGTTCCATTCAGACTCTGCCAGTAAGAACTGGCTTCCGGCTGTACTCTCCTGGCACTTTCCACATCAGCAAAAGAAAAGAAATAAGCACGCGGCTGTTCTTTGTTTAATGACAGTTTTTCCGGTGCCTCCCATTCTGTTCCTTTCGGCTCTGCCTCAATTCCATAAAGAAAGCCACCTAATGGCTGCTGGGCAAAAGCACCCATTGTCAAGCAGCAAAAAAATAAATTTAAGGTAATTCTTTTCATCTAGTTTTCTTTTTTCTATTTAAGGTAATACAATATGATAAGCAGACTATTAAAGATAATTTCTGCAAAAGTATATGAAAGAATTTTACCCCCCCATTTTCACAATTATTAACCTCCCTGCTTCATATAATCATCTAGCTGGCCATCAAGCCACATGTAAGTTATCCACCCCTTCCCATATATACAAGCTCTCCTGTTCCTTCTTTGATTCTACATCAGTCACCAAACAAAAGGAACAGGAGAACAGGCAAGTGTTTCTGTCTTTATTTATCAAACTTTTTCTTTACAATAAACCACCATAAGAACCGGATTACTGTCCTCCGTCAGTTCCATCAGCTGGGGATGCTTAAGGATTGAAGGATTCTCCTCTGCCATTTCAACAATCTTCTCTGCCGGTAATAGAGACAACAAGATATTGGAGCCTACGACGTTTTGCGGACAGAAAGGAATGCTGGCATTACCGCACATATCATTTAAGATAGCACCGTCACGCACCTCAAAGCTTTCCTTTTTATGTTTGTCATAAACCAACAAATGCATATCATCAATAGCCGAACTCTTCAATTGCCAATAACAGTACGGCATGAAAAACCAGGCATCAGTTTCCAGTGCCTGTGTGCGTATGTAAGAGGATGAAGTCGATTCAAAGGCTTTCCTGTCCGCCCCTATAACTTCCGGCCTGTGTTCAACGGGCATGGAATATCTGCCCAGATCAAAGACATACCGTGGCTTCAGCGAATCAGGAGTAACAACAAACAAGGTGTCATTGTAATATTCCTTATAACATACCATATCCTTATAACGAAACATATAACGGTCGTCATCAAAATGTACCAGGGAAACATAATCTGTTTTAGTGTCAAACAGGTCACTCCGTGAAAAGGCTCTGATTGTATCCCCTTCTGCACCGGCCACCAATATTCTGTCTTTTTCCTTTCCGCTAAGATTATATTGAAAGCATGCCGAAACACTGTCATTAAGCATGGCAAATGCCCATGAAGAAAAGGATGGAGTTTTCCGGGTATATAAGTATGATCCTGTTTCCATATCATAGACATTAATATTCTTACCCGGTGACAATACATATACATGTCCCAGAGTCTCGTCAATATCAATGCACACTGCAGAAGTATACTGACCCGGGCCGTTTCCGCGTGAACCTATTGTCCGAACAAATTTTCCTTCATCGGTAAACTGATAAACATTCTTATACGAATACAAGAACCAATACCTGGAACTTTTCAATATTCCACCCTTTTGAATACGGTTCATAAGGGAAGCATCCGTCGTTTCCAGCGGAATAAAACGTACAGAGTCTGCTATTTCACTGAGTTTTAAATCCCGCTCCGAACCGACAGCCTGCTCAAAAGGAATATGAACAGGATATCCGGTTAAATCAGATACGTCTTGAGCCTGTTCTTTTTTATTTCCACAAGACAAGAAGAACAGAGAAGAAATACAGATAAATAAACAGGATTGCAAATTCTTTTTCATATTGACACAGTTTGATAAAACCTTCAGTTCGTGAACGAGAAGTTCAAGATCAATCAGTTTTTAAGTTTGGCAAACAATACAATATTATTGTCATTCTCATCAATGTCGTCATGCAATGACTGGATACGCGATCTGACTTCATCGGAAAGTTCCTTGTCTTCCAGGGCTTTCTCCAGCCGATCTTTCAAAGTAAGCGGTTCCATGTTCGCTACATGATACCCATTCGAGAAACTGATCCAGGGTGCTGGTATATTCAGATAATCATTTCTCAATCGCATGAAGTTACCCTTCAAGGTTTCTTTATCTACGATATAACATACAGGTTCAGAACTTGTCCAGCTAGTTTTAGACACTTGTACCGGGAAAGAAGCATCTCCGATAAAATGATGCGGCAATTCATAAAATCCGTGCCAGGGTATTGGATCCTGATTGAATCTTACGGTAAATTTAGGCTCAAGCTGATTCTTCTCATAATTATAGTGATACAAAGAATCCGGTCTGGTATCGGGCATGATAACGCAAAGCATCACATCATAATCCGAGGTATTTCTGGCATCATAGACTTCGTTACTGTAATCCCTGGGTACGGTAAGATGGCGTGGAGCGACTGACTGTATTCTCTTTCCATGCATATCCTGCACCCAAACCACTTCATTGATTATACTTTCGAAAGGCAAAGCAGTAACAGTCACTGTGGAATCGGATGTATTGACTCTGAACTTTCCTTTACCCACACGTACGCCAAGCGGGATGTTCGGTTGGGGATTTCCCTTCAGGTCGAATACCAGAATTCTGTCGGATTGCCACGGAAGAATATAGATGCGGTTATGCTTCTCGTCAAGCTGCTCTGCGTAAGTATTCATGTATTCATCAGGCCCCTGTCCGTAAGAACCTATGGAACAAACAAACTCTCCGCTACGCTTAAACAGTTTATAAGGAACCTGCTTGTTGTTGCTCACCAATATATAGTTGTCGGACACAGTGGTTCTCACCCATCCTCCCACCAAGGCCTCATCCCGGTTATCAAGCTTTACGACCTGAAGTTCTTCGGTCAGCAGGCTCAACGGGACATCAACCGTATCATTAGCCTTTGAAAGATCACAGGCGATTAAGTCACCGGTCGGGAGCTGGACGCGTTCGGCTATAACCGGCATATCAGTCATTACGTTCTTTGTGTCAGAACAGGAAACCATACCGACTGCCGTCAGTGCAACGGCAAGTGCCTGCCATGAAAAGGAAACTTTTGTTCTCATAATCCTATTATTTTAGTTTGTCATTAATAAGGTTAGCATTATACTTTTTGACTTTTGCTTTCTTCAACAGCACAAAGTTAGATACTCCCCTTCAATTATTCCCTAAAACATATTGGACATTTCCCCGTTACAGACAAACCTTGTTTTTATTGATTATCAAAAAGATACAAAGGAGCCATTATCCCTGTATGATGGACATCTGCTAAAAAGAACGTAAAAAATCATCCAGACTGAGCTGTTCATCTGTCACATTCATCTTCTCGGTCTTGATACGGAATTTGCGTTTGGATATTGCAGCTTTACTTACACAGTAAATGTCAGAAAGGTCTTTCATATTGACATTTAATTTAACCAGACAGCAGAAACGGAGATCCTTCTCCGTCATCAACGGATAGGCCTCAGCCAGCCTTTTTGTAAAACCGTCGAAAGCTTCATTGACGGTCTGCAGGATTTCTCCCCACTCCTCTTCGCTAAGCGTGATACGTGCAGAAGGATCCTTCTCACTTTTCTGCGCTAAGGAAGGCAGTTTCCCATAGACCGACAGTTTTCGGAACAGCGCCGCACGCAAATCGGCCACCTTAACCTGTTGCTGTGCTTCCTGCTCTCTCAGTGCAGTCAACTCCGTTTCTTTCTGAAGAAGTGCATTTTCATAGCGCAACTTACGGGTTTCCTCTTCGATCTGTTCATTCCGAAGCCGTTCGTCAGTCAGCATCCGGCGACGCTTCTCCCGCAGATAACCGATCATCAATCCGCCTGCAAGCAGGGAAGCCACCAAAAGACCACTCATCAGCCAGATCAATTGTTGCTGACGTTTCATCCTTACCAGATAAAGTTCATTTTCCACACGGACACGTCGGAACTCTTCAGCCGATTTCGTAAAATTCAGTCCCCTCCGGGCATCTTCCTCCTGATGACGCAACCGTTCACTTTGCCAATATAAGTTTTCTGGCAGTTGGAATTTCAGGAAACGGTCGAGCAGGATTTGGGATGCCATCCGGGATACATCAGTTGAAAGACTCTGCGATGCCAGCTGAAAATAATGGTAAGCTGAGTCCAGAGCCATTACAGACTCATACGACTTTCCCCGAAGGTACAACCGTACTGCCGCTCCATCCCGGTTGGGAATACGAAGATACCGGCTGGCCTGCAAAGCTTCTTTCCAGCGTTTCTCATTCTCCAGCCAGGACATCCGGAACATCACCACCTCGTGCCGGAGCCAGGAGTAATCCTCGTCTTCCGGTAAAGAAGCAAACAGATGCCTGTATTCCTCTTCTGCCTGTTCCTTATATCCGTTTTTCGACAACAGGGAAATGCGATAACAGGCTGTACGGACTTTAGATATCGTATCAAAGGCTAAGGCGATAGCCTGATCAGCCATCTGCAGGGCCAGTGAATCTTCCTTTTTCTGAATATAGGCTTCCCGTCTGAATGAATAAATCTGAACGAGAAGCGTATCCGACAAGGCCGGATATTCCTTCTGGAATGTATCTGACATCGACAACACTGAGTCAAACTGGTTTTTCCAAAGCGCAATCCGGATCTCCATCATCTTTAATGATTTCATCAGGCGCTGGTTGTCTGCTTCCCGACAAGCCTCCTGACCAGCCTGTATCAGTGAATCCAGCAAAGCCGGTCTGCCTGTATTAAAGTTCAGCTGGGCTTTCAGATAGCAATAGCGGGCCCGCCCGGAAGCATCCATGCGTTCGGGATGTTCGATCTGCATCAGATAATAATCGCAGCTGTCCAGCGATATCCGGCTTGTCCGTTCAGCCTCTTCCAGCAAATATCCGGACGATGGAGAACAGGCTGACAACAGAATGATCAGGAAAAATATCAAAGGCGGGAACTTCATCGGGTTGTTTTTCATACAATCTCACTTTATAATAGCAGGGCAAAAATAAACATTCTTTTTAATTCACCATGAAGATACGGGAACGAAATTCCTCCTTATTTCCCTGAGAAAGTCCCATCTTCCTGCAAATCCGATAGACGGTCCGTTCTACGGAACGGGACTGTACTCCCAGCAACAAGGCCATCTCATCAAACCCAAGTCCCAGCCGGCACAAATAACAGATGTCCTTTTCGCCATTGGTCAGTGAGGGATAACGGATTGCCAGGCGTTCGGTCCAGCAATCAAGAGAAAGGTTCATCCAGTGCTCCAGAGCCGAACGGTCTGAAGAAGGATGATATGCCGGTGTCTTTCGGGACACAACCTGCAAATAAACCTGAGCCGCTTCAATTGCTTCCACGGAGAGCGAAATATGTTTTGAACGGAAAGTCGTTTCCAACTGACGGATGCGTATCTCTTTACTTTTCTTTTCAGCCTCAAGTGCCATCAGCTTCTCCTGAAACGTACGGGCTTCTCCCTGATTATCGTCAATCTGCTCCTGCAAGGAGTCTATCTGCTGTTGCAGGCAGGCTACTTCATGCCTGGAACGCTTCAGCAGTTCCATTCGCTGTTTCCGGAAGAAAGACCAGCCGAGAAAGACAAGTAATGCCAGTGAAGACAAAACGGCAACCGTCAGCAGAACTGTCAGTGCCCAACGATTCCGGAAAGCATCATTCTGACGTTCCAAAGCCGAACAGTCATACCGTTTCTCTATCTCCAGCAGATCAGCACGGGTATCCGATGTGACCGTCAGTTCCATTGCCTCTGCATAATGCTGCATCTGGAGAAGTGCCTCTGCCGTTTTTCCTTCCGCCTGCAAAGTCTCTGCCATTTTCCGGAAAGCTTTGGCCCGCATGAAAGGGAACGAACTTTTTGCAACCTCCCGAAGAAGGCTGTCTGCCCTTACAGGGTTTCCCGTCTGAAGACAAACCTCTGCCAAAGTCAGTTCATAAGGATGCCGGTCTTCCTTCGTAACAGTCCGGTCCATTGCCAGAAGCAAGAAACCGGTTGCTTCCGGCCAACGATAGTCATCCATGGCCTTCAGGGCCGACCGATAATAAATCTTTTCCTGAGATGCAAAGTCCATCCGTTCAATCACATCCGACAATGTTTCATACATCAGGCGCTTTTCTTCCCGATAGGCATCAGAACCTTTCACCTGCATCGAAGGAGGAATCAGAATCCAGTCTGCCTTTACTTCATTCCAGGCCTGAAGAGAAAGCTTCAGGTCCAATGCCTTTCTGAAATAACCGATAGCCGATTCATAACCGGAATGGCGGGCCATCAGGTTTCCCAATGCCGTATAAATCAGAAAACGCGTACGCCGGTCATCACCGGATGCCGAAGCTTCCTCTGCCTGCTTGTAGTTTAACAAAGCTTCCTCTTCCTTCCCCTGGTTCTCATAGACATACCCTTTATAAAAACAGGCCAGTGCCTTATCATCCGCCGATCCATACACCTTATTATATATACAGGCTGCCTCTACCAACGAATCCGGTGGCAAGGTTCTCCCACTGCGACAGGTGGCCTGCATCGTCAATAAGGCGTATCGGGCATAATCTTCCGGAGAAAGCTTTTCGGGAAAAGCGATGGAACGCAGCACCTGACAGGCAGAATCCGGATCCGACCAGACATAATATTTCCCCCAGGCCAGTTGCGGTACGGACTGCTCTTTGTGACATGAAACGAAGAAACAGGCAGACGCCACCAGCCAGAGGGAAACAGATATAAGAATTTTCATTCAAGCTATTTTTCAATTACCTTCACAAAAATACGTTCTTCCTTTGAAATATACGAATCCGGTCAGCGGAATGTATAGATAATAACCACCGGATTCTGATCCGGACCAGTCTGTAAGGCCTCCGGAGCATGCTGCAGATATCCCTGTTCCCTCAACTCTTCCAGTAAGGTTGTATTCACGACCTGCACACGTACCTGATCACCATATACATAACAGGGCCAGAAAGGAATTCCTCCGTCCACATCATTGTCCAGTCCGGCAATATTTCCGTCACCGAGTCCATACGACATCTCCTGAAAAGTTTCATTGACAGGTGTAGAACTGAGCTTCCGGCTCTCTTTGTCCAGACGAAGAATATAGAAGCGTCCATCTTCTCCTCTCATGATCCGGAAAAAGAAACAGCGGTCTGTTTCCAGAAACCCATACAGATCCAGAGCTCCAGCCAGGGATGCTCCTCCGGTTTGCATGTAATTGATGTCTGCAATCTGCTCATAATACTCTTTCCCGTTCCGGCGATCCAGCACAACAGCCGGCGAGATTCCTCCGGAAGTAACCCGGAACAAAGTATCATTGCAGGGAGTATAGGCTACTACGGAAGCTGAATAAGGCATAAACTGAATTTCCTGCATATAGCGTACCTCCTGACCGAGAGACGGAGAAAAAGGATCTTTCCAGGCAGATATTTCCTGCTTCTCATTGGCAAGAGCCACGAGCCAGGGCGACTGTGCGAAAGGAGTAACCGGAGCGCCTCCCAGAACAACATGTTCCCGATCCAGAAAGAAACGGTATCCGACTGCCTGTGAAACCAGCGTATCCCGCCGCAAAAAGGTTCCGTCGTAGCTATATACCCATGCCGGAAGCTGACGGGCATTCAGATAGATTTCACGCCGGGAAGAATCGAGTGTCATGCTTTCAATGGCATATGGAGCATATTCCCCCGGCCCGTTTCCGGCTCTGCCCAGCTGGCGTACAAACTTCCCCTCACGGGTAAACTGAAAGATTTGCTGGGTCTTTCCGTTCTCTACAAAAATAAATTCATCATCCATCACCAGATTGCTAACATTACTGATCAGGCAGGAATCCGTTGTTTCAAGAGGAACATAAGAAACAGACGCCACATCTTCTTTTAAGGAAACCGGAGTTTCCGTACGGATTGCTTCGCGCACATCGGCTACCCACAGATGACGGGCCGATGGCTGATTCTGACACCCGGTCAATAACAGACCTGCTCCCAGCATAGCTGCATAAAAGTTTTTCTTCATGATATCTTTTATTTAAAGTTTAAGGCAAAGTTAGGGAGGAATCTGCAAAACGGGCAGACAAGGAATACAAACTTGAGCGACAGAATAACAGACTATATAACAGCGATTTAATCTTACAGAAAGATAATATATGCGACAAACGACAGTAAAATTCTGACGAGACTATATATCTGCCGGATCGTTATTCACCTAAAAAGGGCGATGAAATATCTTTCGAAACTTCATCGCCCTCTTATCTGATTTCAGGAATTCAGGTTCTTATTCTTCCTTCAGTTCCAGTTCCAGCAACACCGGCAAATGGTCACTGTATCCTCCATGATATTTCTTTCCCCAGTATGTACGCGACGGTGACTCGCCCCCATACCGGTCGTCTTCTTCGAGCAGGAAAGGAAATTTCAGGATCTGCGCATCTTCATATTTGGCACGGATACGTTCGTTACCTTCCAGCAGATAACCGCTTACCATCATCTGATCGAGTGTTCCCCACTCTCCGCGATAACGATAAGTTCCGCCTTCCTTGCCGTCCATCAGATTATACAGGCGGGTCTTCTCTATCTGATCGCCCGGTCTGACGGCTCCGATTACTTCTGCAATGGAACGGTTGGAAGGATAATCGTTGAAGTCTCCCATTACGATCACATTGGGATGCTGACGCACTGCCATCACAGAATCCGCAGCCCGTCTCAGATAACCTGCCGTGAAAAGACGATAAGGTTCACTCTGCTTCTCACCGCCTGAACGGGATGGCATGTGACAGACAAATACATCCAACGTATCTCCGGTCACAATCCGTCCGGACACATACAGAATGTCACGGGTGGGCCGGCGGTCAATCTCCTTGCTGGGAATGCCGATGGCATGGGTAGACAGATGACGGAACGTGGCAGGCTGATACAGCAATACCACGTCAATGCCCCGTTCGTCCGGAGACTGGGTAATGGCAAAGTCATAGCCGGCATCACGCAAAGGAGAGTTCTTCACCAGATCCTGTACGCAGTGTTCGTTCTCCACTTCGCACAATCCCACCAGATCAGGAACCTGCTTGTCTCCCGCCGCCAGGATCACTTTGGCTATTTTAGCCAGCTTGTCATAATAGCGGGCCTTCGTCCATCCTCTCGGGCTGTCCGGCTGAAACTCATAATCGTTCTTCAGGGAGTCATGGCTGCAGTCAAACAGATTCTCCACATTATATTCCATCACCCGGAACTTGTCCTGAGCCTGGGAAGGGGCCAGCGCACAGAAAAGCGCCAACCCGCTTAAAAAAGTTTTCAGGCTGATCATGCGTTCTCCGGTATATGTGCCAGTACATCCAGCAGATGATTCCAGAATTTTTCTACGGTCGGTATCAGCATCCGTTCGTCAGGAGAATGCACACCGCGCAAGGTCGGTCCGAATGAAACCATATCCAGTGAAGGATACTTTTCAAGGAACAGACCGCATTCCAGTCCGGCATGAATAGCTTTCACCTTCGGCTCGGTACCGAACAGACGCTTGTAGCTTTCCACTGCCACATTCAGGATTTCGGAAGAAGGATTCGGTTTCCAGCCCGGATAACCGTCTCCGGTTTCCACGTCAGCTCCACCCAGAATGAAAGCTGAACGAACCATCTGTGACATATCTTTCCGTGAAGAAAGGATGGAACTGCGCTGACTGGTTACTACTACAATCTTTCCGTCACGCTGCTTGATGGAAGCCAGGTTGGAAGAAGTTTCCACCAGTCCCGGGATATCCTGACTCATGGCATACACTCCGTTGTGTACCGCATAGATGGAATGGAGGAAACGCTTCATGGCTTCTTTGTCCATCACTTCCGCACAGGCTGTTTCCGATTCCAGCTCCATGGTCAGATTCGGTTCCGTAACAGCGTATTCGTTTTCCACTTCAGCCAGAAAAACATTCAGATCCACCCGTACAGATTCCTTATCCTTCATCGGCACAGCACAGACCGCATGTGCTTCACGGGGAATGGCATTATGCAGATTTCCTCCGTCAATCTCACACAGGTGAAGGTCATACCGATCCATCAGCTGCATCAGATAGCGGTTCAACAGCTTGTTTGCATTAGCCCGGTTTTTATTGATATCATCTCCTGAATGTCCTCCGGTCAGACCTTTGACTGCTACACGGAAAAAGAAATATCCTTCCGGAGCCTTTTCCATCGGACAGGGGAAAGTGGCAGTCGTACCTGCTCCACCGGCACATCCGATAAAGAGCTCGCCTTCATCTTCCGAATCCAGATTGATCAGGATATCTCCGCTCATGAATCCCTCCTTCAAGGCAAAAGCACCGGTCAGTCCTGTTTCTTCATCCACAGTGAACAAACATTCCAGCGGTCCATGTACCATATCCTTGTCAGCCAGTACTGCCAGCTGGGTAGCTACACCGATACCATTGTCGGCTCCCAGTGTCGTACCTTTCGCCTTCAGCCATTCACCGTCTACATAAGTTTCTATCGGATCTTTTTCAAAATCATGTACTGTATCGCGATTCTTCTCACACACCATATCCATGTGTGACTGCAAAACTACTTTCTTCAGATTTTCCTTACCCGGGAAGGCAGCTTTTCTGATCAGAACATTTCCTGCCTCATCCATCTGATATTCCAGACCATGAGATACCGCAAAGTTTACCAGATAAGTTCTGATTTTTTCTTCCTTCTTGGAAGGACGGGGAACCTGACAAACCTCTTCAAAATAGTGAAACACCGATGCTGGTTTCAAATCCTTTTTTTCCATACAAATTCATTCGTTGAAGTAAATAATCCGTTCTTTATTTCGCAAAAATAAGTTAAATACAGGGTTTAAAGCTGTATAAATACTTTTTTCAAGGCCAAAGCCAACAGACATAGTGACAAAAACTATATATTTGCAGCACAAAATTAATAGAAATGCTCAAGACTATCCTTATAACAATGTTAATAGTTGCTATCTGCATAGCACTATTATCCGTGAAAATTCTTTTTAAGAAGAATGGCCGTTTCCCGAATACCCATGTCAGCGGAAGCAAAGCCATGCGCAAAAGAGGCATCGGATGCGTTCAGTCGCAAGACCGGGAAGCACAGAAAGACAACCCGCACGCAATCCCCGAACGGAGAAGTCTGGCCGAAGAAACGAATAACTAACAAAAATGATACTTATTACATTGATTATGAAAAAAGCAAAAAACATCTTGAAAGGTCTGTTAGCACTGGCTATCGTATTCCTGTTCACTCAGTGTACAGAAAATAAGAACACAACTCCCGCCCCGGCTGCTCCTGCTGCAGGAGGAAGTGTGGAAGGCATGAAAATCGCTTATGTGGAAATTGACTCATTACTGACTAAATACCGTTTCTGGAATGACTTGAACGAACTGATGATCCAGAAAGAAGAAAATATCCGTACGACCCTGAACGAAAAGGCAAAAGCTCTGGATGCAGCCATGAGAGACTTCCAGAGAAAATATGAAAACAACGGCTTTGTAAGTCAGGAAAGCGCACAGCAACAGCAGGCCCGCCTGATGAAACAGCAGCAGGAACTGCAACAGCTGCAGGAAAAACTCAGCAAAGAACTGGCTGATGAAAACCAGAAGAACAGCCTGCAGCTGAGAGACTCCATCAATTCTTTCCTGAAAATCTACAACAAGACTAAGGGATACAGCCTGATCATCAGCAACAGCGGTTTCGATAACCTGTTGTATGCAGACAAAGCTTTCGATATCACTCAGGAAATTGTAGACGGTCTGAATGCACGCTACACTCCGAACCTGAAGAAATAATTTCCAATCCTTTTATATAGACAGACACAGATTTCATGGAGGACATCCTGCTTCCCGGAAATCTGTGTCTGATTGTTTAATCACTTAATCTCCCGAAAATGACACAAGGATACCCCACCCGTAATTTCGGACAACCCACCAAACGGTATTGTCAGACTCTCGATCTGAAAAATGATCCTGAACTCATCAGAACTTATCAGATATACCACAGTGAATCAGAAATGTGGCCGGAAATATTGGAAGGCTTCCACACCATCGGTATTCTGGAAATGGAACTTTACCAGCTGGAGGAACGACTCTTCATGATTGTGGAAACTCCTCTTGACTTTGACTGGGACACAGCCATGGAACGGCTGGCAACGCTTCCCCGGCAGGCTGAATGGGAAGCTTTCGTTTCGCGCTTCCAGAAATGTTCGCCCGAAGACACGTCGAATGAAAAATGGAAAATGATGACCCGCATTTTCCATATTTATAAGTAAAAAATAACCTGAACAAAAATAACCTCCCAAATGTTATAACTAGAAAATAAGTAAAAACTATAACATTTGGGAGTTATGGAAACCTTTGATGAACTGATCTCTTCACCTGAGCCTGTGCTTGTGGACTTTCATGCAGAATGGTGCGCGCCTTGTCAGACAATGGTCAAGGTCTTGAAAAAGATTAAAGACCTGCAAGGAGAAGCTATGCACGTCATCAAGGTTGATATAGACAAGAATCCCTCCGTAGCCTCCCATTTTTTCATTCAGACTATACCCACGCTGATTCTTTTTAAGAACGGGAAGCAGGTATGGCGGCAGAGCGGTGTAATCGATCCCGTCAATCTGAACAAGATTATCAATATGTTCAAATAACCTGCCCTTATTTTATCTTTTTCCGGTAATCATCTGCCAGAGCAATCACCCGCTTGACAAAATTATAGGTTTCCGTCCCACGGAAATAACCGTTCTTACATACCGGATCCTGATAAAATTCCTCATTGCTTTTCAGAAGCATATAGTGTGCCACATGATGCTCCCAGACCGTGCTGCTCCGGCCATATTTCTCTGACAAAGCCATCGCATCAGTCACGTGACCGACTCCCGCATTATAGGCAGCCAGAACAAACTTCACCTGCTCGTCCTTGTCTTTTACCTTTCCGAAAGACTGCTGCAAGGCCGCAATATACTTAACCGCTGCTTTGACACTTTCTTCAGGATCCTGTTCTTTTCCGGCCGGAACTCCGAAAGAACGGGCCGTAGCCGGCATCAACTGCATCAGTCCTTTTGCTCCGGCCCACGACACAGCTTTCGGATCAAAGTTTGATTCCACGTAAGCCAACGACGCAAGCAGACGCCAGTCCCATCCGATTTCTTTGGCATAAGTCCGGAATAGCTGATCGAAATGTGAAATGCGTCCATCCTTTAAAGACAGAATCGTGCCATGCGGAACATGCTTGTTAAGTTCAAAGTATCGTTTGGCGCTGGCCTTAAATTCCGGCGAGTTGATATTCTCCTTGTGCCATTTGTCCGCAGCCTGTGCCAGCAGGGGTGAAGACTTCCGGACAGCCCATGAAGCACGCTGGTCGAAACTGATGGCCAGCCCTATATTCAGGTTCGGGTAATAGGTACGGTTGATCTTCGCGAGTTCATCCGTAGAAACGGTATAGTCAATCTTGCCTTCTGCCACCCAGGAAATCAGTTCTTCCGCCGAAATACTGTCAGCAGCAATCGTATGGATCTGTATGCCTCCTCCCAGTTCTTTGTCCAGGTTGATCAGACGTTCCTGATACTTTCCGGGCTGTACATATACCTCCTTGCCCACCAGCTGGGTAACATTCTTCAAGGCATCCTTCCCTTTCCGCTGCACCACCACCTGATGAGTGATATTGGCCTCGCCGCAATAAATCACACTGTCTTTCAGGGCATTCGTCACCGGCAGATTATAGGCGATCAGGTCTCCTTCGCCATTCAGAAGCTGACGGACCAGTTCTTCCGTGTTTTTCACGACCTTCAATTTCAGCTTGACGCCCAATGAAGCCGCGAACTGCTGAGCCAGTTCATACTGGAATCCCATCGGTTCACCCCGATAATTGAAATAGGAAGTGGAACCGTTGACCGTCAGTACCACCAGCTCTCCCCGGTCAATGATTTGCGGCAAATCATTCTCCTCACCCGTTTCTTCCGAATGATTCGAACCGGAATGGCAGGCCAGCAGACAGCCTATCAGCAGACACAGACAGCATAACCTCCCCCACTTCATCGGCCGACGATCTTCTCAATATACATTTTCAGGATTTCAATGGCCTTCCGGTTATGACCTCCCTGAGGAATGATCAGGTCGGCAATGCGTTTGGCAGGCTCTATAAATTCCAGGTGCATGGGCTTAAGCACCTTTACATAACGTTCCATCACCGCTTCGGCCGTCCGTCCGCGTTCCACGACATCCCGCTGGATCACCCGAATCAGGCGTTCGTCCGGATCAGCATCCACAAAAATACGCAAGTCCATCAGTTCACACAGTTTCCGGTCGCTCAAAGCCAGAATCCCTTCAATAATCACCACCTTGCGCGGCTCTACATGGACAGTTTCCGGCTGACGGGTACAGGTCAGGAAAGAATAAACCGGCTGTTCGATCGCCTCTCCGCGACGCAACATCTCGATATGCTGCGAAAGCAGTTCCCAGTCGAATGCATTCGGATGGTCAAAGTTAATGTCCTGACGCTTTTCCACAGGGACATGGCTGCTGTCCTTATAGTATGAATCCAAAGGAAGGATTACCACTTCATCTTTCGACAGACTCTCTACAATCTTTCTCACTACAGTTGTTTTTCCGGAGCCTGTACCTCCTGCAATTCCGATGATAATCATAGCATATTTCAATTATTAATTATACATTTGCAATGTTATACAAAAATACGATAATTCATAAAAAAACAACTATGGTCAAGCACATTGTTTTATTCAAATTGAAAGAAAGTCTCCCTCAGGAGGAAAAACTAGACATCATGAACCGTTTCAAAGCAGCCATCGAGGCCCTGCCCTCCAAGATAAGTGTCATCCGGAAGATCTTTGTCGGTCTTAACTGTAATGCCGATGAAAAGTGGGACATCTGTCTGGAAAGTGAATTCGACAGCCTGAAAGACGTCAGCTTCTATGCCCAGCACCCCGATCATCTGGCTGCAGCCGGAATCCTGAAAGAGGCCAAGGAAGACCGCGCATGTGTGGATTACGAAGTTTTTTCCTAAAAAATATTTGGATTTTTAATTTGTAGTCTCTACTTTTGTGGAAACTAAAAGAAAAAAGAACCATGATTTTTACAGCTACACATCATCACCACCATCATCATTACCTAACGAATGAACGGTAGGCTGACGACGCGTGTAGTTAACTGATACAAGAGGCTTGCTGTTATATATTGACGGTAAGCCTCTTTTTTTACATTTAAAATTTCATACTATGCTAAGAATCGCTGTACAATCCAAAGGTCGTCTGTTCGAAGACACAATGACTCTTCTCGCCGAAGCAGACATCAAGCTGTCCACTTCGAAACGTACGTTGCTCACCCAGTCCTCCAACTTTCCGGTAGAGGTGTTGTTCCTGCGTGACGACGATATCCCGCAATGCGTTGCCAGCGGAGTGGCCGATCTGGGAATCGTAGGTGAAAATGAATTCGTAGAACGGGCTGAAGAAGCCGACATCGCCTACCGCCTGGGATTCAGCAAATGCCGCCTCTCACTGGCCATTCCCAAAGAAACAGAATACAACGGACCGGAATGGTTCAACGGAAAGAAAATAGCTACGTCCTATCCGGGCATCCTGCAAAGCTATCTCGAAAAAAACCAGATCAAAGCAGATATCCACGTCATTACCGGATCGGTGGAAATTGCTCCGGGAATCGGACTGGCCGATGCAATCTTCGATATCGTAAGTTCCGGATCTACCCTCATCAGCAACAACCTGAAAGAAGTGGAAGTGGTGATGAAAAGCGAAGCCCTGCTCATTGCCAACAAGCAGCTCAGCGAAGAGAAGCAGGAAATTCTGAACGAACTGATCTTCCGCATACAGGCCGTACAGGCAACTGAAGAAAAGAAATACGTGCTGATGAACGTACCGACCGACAAGATCGATGCCATTCTGGAAGTATTGCCCGGTATCAAAAGCCCGACCATCATGCCGCTGGCCACCGAAGGATGGAGCAGCATTCATACGGTGCTCGACCAGAAACGCTTCTGGGACATTATCGGAAAGCTGAAGGCCATCGGTGCACAAGGCATATTGGTTCTTCCCATCGAAAAAATGATTATCTGACATTTACCTTATTCCATACAACTATGAACATCATCCGATACCCCAATCCCGACGAATGGGATGCATTACTGAAACGTCCGACCTTAAATTCAGAAGACCTGAACGAGACGGTACGCGAAATTCTGAACCGCGTCCGCACGGAAGGCGACAAGGCCGTACGTGACTGCGAAGAACAGTTTGACAAAGTCCGTCTGGACAATCTTCAGGTAACGCCCGAAGAATTTGACGAGGCTGAAAAGCTGACCAGCATCGAACTGAAGGCAGCCATCCTGCTGGCTTTGAATAACATCAAGACTTTCCATTCCGCACAACGCTTTGAAACCAAAAAGGTAACGACACTGCCTGGAGTAACCTGCTGGCAGAAAGCCGTAGCCATTGAGAAGGTGGGACTCTATATACCGGGCGGCATGGCTCCCCTGTTTTCTACGGTACTGATGCTGGCTACACCGGCACAGATTGCCGGATGCAAGGAAATTATCCTTTGCACACCTCCCGACAGAGAAGGCAAAATTCATCCTGCCATTCTGTATGCAGCCAAGGTAGCGGGAGTAACCCGGGTATTCAAGATCGGAGGTGTACAGGCTATCGGTGCCATGGCTTACGGCACCACAACCGTTCCCAAAGTCTACAAGATTTTCGGACCGGGCAACCAGTATGTCACCGCCGCCAAGCAGCAGGTTTCACTCCGGGACGTGGCTATCGACATGCCGGCAGGACCGTCGGAAGTAGCCGTTCTGGCAGATGAAACGGCAAATCCCACTTTCGTTGCCGCCGACCTTCTTTCACAGGCAGAGCACGGAAGAGACAGCCAGTCTCTGCTGATCACAACTTCCGAAAGCCTGTTGGAACAAACGGCTCAGGAAGTGGAACGCCAGCTGCAGGCACTCCCGCGCAAGGAAATAGCTTCCTGTTCACTGGATCACAGCAAACTGATTCTGGTGAAGAACACGGAAGAAGCTCTGCAAATGGTGAACCGTTACGCTCCAGAACACCTGATCATCGAAACCAGAGACTACGCAGAACTCGCAGAAAAGGTAGTCAATGCAGGATCCGTATTTCTGGGTTCCTACTCTCCCGAAAGTGCAGGCGACTATGCATCAGGCACGAACCACACGCTTCCGACCAACGGTTATGCCCGCGCTTACAGCGGTGTAAGTCTGGACAGCTTTATCCGGAAGATCACTTTCCAGGAAGTAACTCAGGAAGGAATCCGTACCATCGGCCCGGCTATTGAGATCATGGCTGCCAATGAATATTTGGATGCACACAAGAATGCGATTACCGTACGTTTAACAGACAAAAAATAAATCATGAAAGACTTGCAAGAACTGGTGCGTCCGAACATCCTCGCCCTGAAGCCGTATTCATCTGCACGCGATGAATACAAAGGCATTGAGGCTTCCGTGTTTCTGGACGCCAACGAAAATCCTTATAACAATCCCAACAACCGTTATCCGGATCCGTTGCAGAATGAGCTGAAAGCCCTGATCGCACCGATTAAAGGAGTACGTGAGGAACAGATCTTCCTGGGTAACGGAAGCGATGAAGGCATTGACCTGGTCTACCGCATCTTCTGCCGTCCGGGAACAGACAATGTGGTAGCCATCGACCCGACTTACGGCATGTATCAGGTTTGTGCCGACATCAACGATGTGGAATACCGTAAAGTAAAGCTTGACGAACATTTCCAGTTCAGGGCAGCAGACCTGCTGGCTGCAGCCGACGAGCAGACCAAACTGATGTTTCTCTGTTCGCCCAACAACCCGACCGGCAACGATCTGAGCCACGAGGAAATCCTGACACTGCTCCGGCAGTTCCAGGGAATTGTCATCGTCGACGAAGCCTATGCAGACTTTTCCGAGGCTCCGTCTTTCCTGTCCCGGCTGGACGAGTTTCCCAATCTGATCGTGCTTCAGACTTTCTCCAAAGCCTGGGGATGTGCAGCAATCCGACTGGGCATGGCCTTTGCCAGCCCCGAAATCATCGGACTGATGAACAAGATCAAATATCCCTACAACGTCAACCGCCTTACCCAGCAGGAAGCCATCCATATGCTGTACAAGCATCCGCAAGTGCTGCAATGGATCAAATCCCTGCAGGAAGAACGTACCCGCATGATGGAAGAATTCCGGAAACTGCCTTGCTGCCAGACCATCTTCCCTACGGATGCCAATTTCTTCCTGACGCGGGTAACGGACGCCAATGCCATCTATAATTACCTGGTTCATCAGGGAATCATCGTGCGCAACCGTACACACGTCAGCCTCTGTCACGACTGTCTGCGAATCACCATCGGAACGCGGCCGGAAAATAACGCCCTGCTGGAAGCATTGAGAGAATATAAAGCCTAGAACAACGCCTATGAAGAAAGTCTTATTCATCGACCGCGACGGAACACTTGTCATCGAACCGCCCATAGACTATCAGCTGGATGCCTTCGAAAAACTGGAATTCTATCCGAAGGTGTTCCGCAATCTCTACTTCATCCGGCATAAACTGGACTTCGAGTTTGTCATGGTGACCAATCAGGATGGACTGGGGACTCCGTCTTTTCCCGAAACAGACTTCTGGCCCGTGCACAACCTGATCATGAAGAGTCTGGAAAACGAAGGCATTACTTTCGACCGGGTGCTGATCGACCGGAGCTTCCCCGAGGACAACGCGCCGACCCGGAAACCGCGCACGGGCATGCTGACCGACTACCTCAACAATCCGGAATACGACCTGAGTGCCAGCTTTGTGATTGGCGACCGGGCAACCGACGTGGAACTGGCCCGGAACCTGGGCTGCAAGGCCATCCTCCTGCAGGACAACAAGGATCTGCTGAAGGAAAAGGATCTGGAGGATGTATGCGTGCTGGCCACCCGCGACTGGGACCGCGTGGCTGAATTCCTCTTTGCCGGAGAACGGATTGCGGAAGAACGCCGGACTACCAGGGAAACAGACATCTATATCCGCGTCAATCTGGACGGAAACGGAACCTGCGACATCCATACCGGACTGGGATTCTTCGACCACATGCTCGAACAGATCGGCAAACACGGAGGCATGGATCTGACCATTCACACGAAAGGAGATCTGGAAGTGGACGAACACCACACCATCGAAGATACGGCCATCTGCCTGGGAAGCTGCCTCCGAAAGGCACTGGGTGACAAGCGGGGCATCGAACGATACGGCTTCTGCCTGCCCATGGACGACTGTCTCTGCCAGGTGGCACTCGATTTCGGAGGACGTGCATGGCTTGTCTGGGATGCTGAATTCAAACGGGAACGCATCGGAGACATGCCGACCGAAATGTTCCTTCATTTCTTCAAGTCGTTCAGCGACGCCGCAGCCATGAACCTGAATATCCAGGCGAGCGGCACCAACGAGCACCACAAGATTGAAGGCATCTTCAAGGCTCTGGCCCGAAGCATCCGGATGGCTGCCCGAAGGGATATCCACCATTACGAAATTCCTTCCAGCAAAGGCTGCATCTGACACAGCCTCCAACAGAAATGCCGGTTACGCATGTGAAAGGACCTGTGCGTAACCGGCATTTCTGTTTTCCTTTCATCACCCGGAAGACTTCTGCATTCAGAAAAAGCCGCCGGGCTTTTTAAAAAACGTTTCGGCATTTCAGGGAAAAGAATTCGGGCTTTTCATCAAAAGAATTCGACGTTTTTTCCGGCCGGAATCGTGCGGTCATTGAAGCCGAATCGAGCGGTCGTTGGGGCTCAATCGTGCGGTCGTTGCGGCCCGATCGAGCGGTCGTTTTTTTGCATTGACCAGTCAATGCGAAGGTATCGTGCAGTCACTTCCCGTCCTTCATTCAGAAGAGGTCCAGCTCTCTGGCTACCCGGCACGCTTCGATGGAATTACTCACCCGAAGTTTCTTCAGAATCTCCTGCCGGTGCCGGCTGACCGTATTCACGCTGATGGAAAGCTGTTCGGCAATGGTCTTGCTCATCATTCCCTGATCAATCAGCCGGAGCACCTGCTTCTCCCTCTCGGTCAGGATACTTCCTGCATGGCATTTTTCCAGTCTTCTGACTTGTCCCGTCACCGCATGTACCACCACACAACCTTCCGGAAACTCCGTAAGCAACGGGTTATACAGGCACAGGGCAAGCCACAAGCCACGGTCCCAGGGAGCGGGTACATAAAACATCCGATGCAATGCAGGCTGATAATTGCCCGAAGCATCCCGCATTCTCAGACGGCTTGACAGATAATAATCCTTCCGGTTCTTCTCCGGAAGACGGCTGATCCAATGAAGAAAACGCAGCTCCTGCAAATACTTCTCATGCAAGTCGTCCGGATGGATCAGGCGGAGGATATTCTCTTCCCAGATGGAATCCACCTGCTCAGCAGAAACGCTGCCGGCCAGTCCCAGCGTCCGGGCAAAGCCGCCATAATAGATATAACTGAAGTCCGAACGCATATCGCTCAACACGGCAACAGCATTCTCCATCACCGCATACCCCCGCGCAATGCCTTTGTACATTTCGAGTTCTTCCTGATACGCGGCCTTTCCCCGAGGAATAAAATCCTGCTTCAACAACTTTCTGTTCAGTTTATCTACAATGTCCATACCGATAAAATGGTTATTAATAATCATTGCACGTCCTGCTTCAGGATGCTACCTTTGCAAAAGTAATCAAAAAAGAATCATAATTCAGACTAACCAACAAGCAAGATGAAAAAACTGTTAGCAGGTGCTGCCTTGCTGCTGTCCTTACAGACCGGCATGGCACAGTCACTGGAAAAAATGCAATGGTTCAACGAACCGGAACAATGGGAAATCAAAGACAAGACACTTTCCCTGTTCGTCACTCCGCAAAGCGACTACTGGCGTATCTCACATTATGGATTTACCATAGACGACGCACCTTTTTACTATGCAACCTACGGAGGGGAATTCGAAGCGAAGGTAAAGATTACCGGAGACTATCAGGCCCGTTTCGACCAGGCCGGCATCATGATCCGTATCGACCACAAGAACTACATCAAGGCCGGTATTGAGTTTGTAGACGGGAAATATAACCTGAGCACCGTTGTCACCCACAATACATCAGACTGGAGTGTCATCACCCTGGAAAAAGCCGTTCCCTATATCTGGATCAAAGCGGTCAGACGGCTCGATGCGGTGGAAATCTTCTATTCATTCGATGACAAGAACTATACACTGATGCGGAATGCCTGGCTTCAGGACAACACACCTGTGCAGGTGGGACTGATGGCTGCCTGCCCGGACGGAAAAGGATTCAAGGCCACTTTCGAACATTTCAAGGTGAAACACCTGCCCGACCAGCGCAGACTGGAATGGCTGAGAAAAAACGCTGAATAGCGTATCGCAGCCTCCCGGCCGGAACTTACTCCATGACGTTCCTCTGCTTGTCGGAGGGACGCTTCATGGAACGGATCAAGGCTTTGGTGTCCTTATCCACCCGACAGGATTCCACAATCTTCTGTAATGTCTTGTTATAGGTAAAGGTGTCCAGTGAACTGTTTTTCAGATACTCCATGGTACGTTCCGGAAACTTGACGAAACAGACGGACAGGGCCCAGGCTACTGCCATCTTTACATAATAGCCCTCGTGACGGATGGAATCATAACAGGCCAGAAGTTCCTCCAGATGGGCCTCATCGACAAAATAACTCATTGACATGACTACGCCGAAACGCACTTCATATTCTCCGTCCGCATTCATCCATTGTTTCAGATATTCCCACAGACGTCCGGCATGACGGTCCACAAAACGCTGTCCTCCTGCGAACTTGAATGTGTCGCACACAGACCAGCTGTTGATCATCCAGACAAAACAAGTCACCCGATGCAGATAGACTTCCACGTCTTCGTCGGGGCGGATGCATCCGAGCACCATCCCATAAAGCATACGTTCTTCCATATAGAACGTGTCCGACGTTTCCAGAAAACGTTCCCAGTCTGTCCGGGCAATACGGGCTGCCAGCCTGCGAAGATCCGGTACACGTATGCCCAGCACATGCTCTACGCCGGGATTCAGGCTTTCGGTAAACGGCTTGTTTCCCTTTTCCGCCAGTTCCAGCAGATGCTCCTTGATGGTGAGATCATCCAACGTATAAGTTTCCATTTCACTTCATCTTAAAAAATCTCCGCAAAAGTAATAACAATTCAGATACGGCATACCCGTGCAGGGACAAAATATCTGTCCGGCAGTCTGCCGTCCGGACGAAAGGTTCATCCCCCGTCCGGACGAAAGACTTCCGGCTAGAACCGTCCGCCGCCGAGCGAGCGGTAAAGCATCGCATGCAGCTGACAGTAGGCTATATTCAGTTCGATACGTTCCAGCTCGCAGTCCAGATAACGTTCATCAGCTGAAAGCACATCCAGATAACCGGCGAATCCCGTCTTGAACAATTCATTGGCATTATAGATGGAACGGTGATGAATGCGGCTTTCTTCCTTCTTCAAAGCCTTCCGCTGATTCATCTGCTCAGAAGCCGTCATCAGGTTCACCACCTCCTGATAAGCCCGCAGGGCCGTATCGTGGTAACCGAGCAATGCTATCCGCTGGCGGCTCTTTGCTTCCTGCCAGAGGCTGCTCAGCTCGTTACGCCGGAAAACCGGTGCCGTGATTCCTGCTGCAAGGTTGTAGACCAGCGAAGCGGGAGAAGAAAACCATTTTTCAAGACTGAACGCATTGAATCCTCCCCCTCCTCCGATCACCAGTGAAGGAAAGAAAGCCTTACGCGCAGCAGACACATCCGACTTGCTGGCCAGCAGTTCAAACTCTGCCGCACGCACGTCCGGACGGTTCCGGAGCAACTGTGCCGGAATACCGACATCGGCCGGGAAACTGTACTCGGAAACTTCCTCAAAAGTGGAACGCCGGATCTCGAAAGGAAGCTTGCCCAGCAAAAGCGCCATCGCCCGTTCTGCCTCGGCAATCTGCTGCTCGGTATCCAGCAGCATCTCTTCCAGTTTCAGGCGACGCGAACGGAACTGGTCAACGGAAAGACGGGAAACTTCTCCTTCTTTCATCAGTTCATTCGTCAGTAAATACGACTCACGAGTCTTATTGATTGCTCCCTTCAGGACAGAACGTTTCTTATCCAGTCCCACCAGGTTGTAATATTGCAAGGCCACTTCCGAAATCAGCATGGTACGGGCCAGTTCCTGTGCCTCGACAGATTTCATCCAGCGTGCGGCAGCAGCCCGCTTGCGGTCTGTCAGTTTGCCCCAGATATCTGCCTCCCAGCTGAAGTTCAGTCCGAGGTTCAAGTCTTTATAAGGATCAGGGATATGTTTGTCTTTGGCCAGATCCGGCGTGTTGGTCGTGCTGTTTCCCACACCGTCCATCGTATATTCTCCAAAGCGCTGGATGCCTCCGGCCAGCCCCAATGAAACTTCAGGCAGCAAGGCCCCTTTCCCGACACGCAGCTGGGCACGGGCAATGGATACCTGTTCCACGGCCTGCAGGAAAGACGGATTCCGGAGCAAGGCCGTATCAATGTAGGCTTTCAGATAGTCATCCGGGAAGAAAGCTTTCCAGGAAAGCGTGGCTACCGTCACCGTATCTGCATCTTCCGTATACATCTCCGGAAGCCGGACAACTTCGTCCGGTGTCAGGGAAGGTGCCTTGCACCCTCCCATCACCGACAGCCCCATGGCTGCAATCAGAACATATTTCAATTTAGTCTTCATCATCTTCATACTGAACTTTATTGCGGCTTAACCGAGCCGACAGTGTTTCAAAAATCAAATACAATCCGGGAACCAGGAAAATACCGACAACGGTTCCGATAAACATACCTCCGGCTGCTGCCGTACCAATGGAACGGTTACCCAAAGCACCTGCGCCGCTGGCCATCAGCAACGGAATCAGTCCGCAGATAAAGGCAAACGAGGTCATCAGGATGGGGCGCAGACGGCTGACAGCTCCCTTCACGGCTGCATCGAAGGCGGACAGGCCCTGATGACGGAACTGATTGGCCATCTCGACAATCAGAATGGCATTCTTTCCAAGCAGACCGATCAGCATGACCAGGGCAACCTGTGCATAGATGTTGTTTTCAAGTCCGGCCAGCTGCAGGAAGAAATAAGAGCCGAAAACACCCGCCGGCAAAGAAAGGATGACGGACAGGGGCAGCAGCAGATTCTCATACTGGGCAGCCAGCAACAAATAAACAAACAAAAGACAGATACCGAAGATCAGGAATGTCTGTCCGCCGGAATCTTTTTCTTCACGCGTAACACCTGACCATTCCACATCGTATCCGCGGGGAAGCACTTCCTTGCAGATTTCCTCTACCACACGGATCACATCACCCGTACTGACTCCCGGCTCTCCTTCACCGGTGATCAGTGCCGAGGTAAACATGTTATAACGGGTGATCTGGCTGGGACCGTATACGCGATCCATGGTCATGAAGTTGGAATAAGGCACCACATTGCCGTCATTGTTCTTGGCATACAGGCGGTAAAGGTCTTCGGGCTTCATACGGTATTCGGGAGAAGCCTGAATCATTACCTTATACATCTGACCGAAACGGATGAAGTTGGACGAATAGAAACTTCCGATATATGCCTGCAAAGTCTCCATCGACTTGTCCAGATCAACTCCCAGTTTGGCAGCCTTGGCCAGATCCACCTTCAGCATATATTGCGGAAAGTTCGGATTGAAGCCGGAAGTTACACCGCGAAGGCGCGGATCAGCATTCAGTTTCTCCACCAGACGGTCGGCTACTTCAGCAAACTCGTGGAAGTCGCCTGCCGTCTTGTCCTGCAAACGCAGCTCAAAACCGCTCGCATTACCAAAGCCCGGAACCGAAGGAGGAAGGAAGAACTGAATATCCGCATCCTTGATATGCGAAGTACGGTCCTTGTACACCTGCAGAAGTTCGTTTACTCCCTGTTCACGTTCGCTCCAGGGTTTCAGGTTGATCATTCCCATTCCGTAGCTGGCACCTTCCGTTTCTGTCATCAGACTGTAACCTGCCAGAGTGGATATACTTTCAATCTCATCGAAGGGCAACAGGGCTGCCTGAATCTCATTCAATACTTTTTCACTGCGTTCCACAGTCGCTCCCGGAGGGGCATCCACATTTACATACACCATTCCCTGGTCTTCGTTGGGAATAAATCCGGTAGGCAAGATCAGGTTCATGCCGTAAGTTGCCAGCAAAAAGATCACGAGTGTGGCGTAAGTGAAGAATTTACGCCCCAGGTATTTGTGCAGTCCCAGATCGTAACGCCGCTCGAAACGGTCGTATCCCCGGTTGAACACGACAAAGAACTTGCGCAGCCAGACTGCTTTCTTCTTACCTTTTCCGGCCGGACGAAGAAGCAGGGCACACAGGGCCGGCGAAAGAGTCAGGGCATTGACTCCCGAGATGACAATGGCTACGGCCAGCGTCAGAGAGAACTGGCGATAGAAGATACCGACCGTACCTTCCATAAAACCTACCGGCACAAACACGGCCGACATTACCAGAGTAATGGCCACAATCGCACCACCGATTTCTTTCATGGCAGCCACAGAAGCCTTATAAGGAGAAAGTTTTTCCTCGTGCATCTTTACATGGACTGCCTCCACCACCACGATGGCATTGTCCACCACAATACCGATGGCAAGCACAAGTGCGAAAAGAGTCAGCATGTTGACGGAGAAACCGAGCAACTGCATGAAGAAGAAGGTACCGACCAGCGACACCGGAACGGCAATGGCCGGGATCAGGGTCGAACGGAAATCCTGCAAGAAGATATATACAACGATGAATACAAGCAGGAAGGCTTCCAGCAGGGTCTTCAGAACCGACTGGATGGATGCATCAAGAAAACGGGAAACATCATAGGCAATGTTGTAATCCATACCAGGTGCAAAGCTGCTTTCCTTGATTTCCTCCATGCGCTGTTTGATGTTCTGGATCACTTCACGGGCATTGGACCCCGGACGCTGCTTGATCATGATGGAGGCCGACGGACGTCCGTCAGTCATTGAAATCATGTTATAGTCTTCTGAATCAAACTCTATCTGAGCCACGTCCTTCAGCCTCAGCAGCGAACCGTCAGGCATGGCCTTCAACACAATTTCACCGTATTCTTCAGGCGTACTGAATTTACCCGTGTACTGCAACACATACTGCAACTGCTGGGGAAGTTTGTCCGAACCGATACCGGTCTTTCCCGGTGCAGCCTCGATGTTCTGCCGGCGGATGGCCTCTGTCACATCCTGAGGCACCATATTGTAGGCGGCAAGACGTCCGGGGTTCAGCCACACACGCATGGCATAATCCCGGCTACCCATAATCTCTACCAGTCCGACTCCGTCAATACGTTTTAACTCACGAAGGATATTGATATCAGCAAAGTTGTAGACAAACTTTTCCGTATGGGTACTGTCCGTACTGAACACATTCAGATACATCAGCATGCTGTTTACTTCTTTTTCCGTCACGACTCCGGCACGGATTACTTCTTCCGGCAACTCGTCCAGTACAGTCGTCACACGGTTCTGCACATTCACCGCCGCCACATCAGGGTCTGTACCGACCTTGAAATAAATCGTGGTCAGCGACATACCGTCATTGGTACACACCGTCGTCATATAAGTCATGCCAGACACACCGTTGATGGCCCGCTCCAGCGGAGTAGCCACCGTCTTGGACATTACGTCAGCACTCGCTCCGGTATAGCGCGCAGTAACAGTAACCGAAGGCGGAACAATGTCCGGAAACTGGGTAATGGGCAACGAAACAATAGCCAGGGCTCCGAGACAAACAATGATCACGGAGATAACGGCCGAAAGAATCGGCCTGCGAATAAATAACTTGAACATAGGCCGACAGATTATCGTTGAAGGTTATCCAGATGAAGTTCTTTTCTCACATCTTCAAACGCTACCGTATCTACACGTATGCTCATTCCGTCTTTCACCATCTGGACTCCTTCATATACAATGGCTGTATTCGGCTGCAAGTCCTGAGTAATGTAATAGTTCTGATAACGTTCGATGGGATCAAAGCTGCGGACTTTGGCCACTCCCAGCGAATCGACCAGATAAACATAGGTAAAATCCTGGATTTCAAAAGTAGATTTCTGCGGAACCAGACAGACATCCTCCATGCGTGTCAGCATACGAACCTTACCTGTCACACCGTGTTTCAGCAGTCCGTCAGGGTTCGGGAAACGCACACGGAAAGCAATGGAGCCGGTACCTCTTTCAAAGTCTCCCTCCACGGTTTCCTGCCGTCCTTTATGACTGTACACCATTCCGTCGGCCAGAACCAGTTCCACATTGTCTTCCTGCTGCAGATTCTCTCCCTTCAGCTGAGCCCGCTTGAAACGGAGGTATTCGCTCTCATTCACTTTATAGTAAGCAAAGACCTCAGAAATATCACTGACGGTGGTCAGCAGACTTTCAGGATTCACAAGACTTCCCACCTTATATGGTATACGGTCTACATATCCGGCAAAAGGAGATACAATCGTCGTATAGCCATAGTCCATCTGTGCACGCTGCCATTGTGCGCGTGCCTGTTCCACTTTCATACGAACCACTTCCTGTTCACGCTTCACCTGATCCAGACGGATGGAAGAGAAAATCTGTTTCTCCACCAGACGCTGTACACGTTCAGTCTCATAATTTGCCATTTCCAGCTCAGCCTGAGCCTGCTTATAGTTCGCTTCAGCTTCTTTGACGGCCTCCGCATAATTTTCCGAGCTCAAACGGAACAACGGCTGGCCTTTCTTGACGAGTTCTCCTTCGTCCACCAGTACCTGTTCTACAAAGCCTTCCACTTTCGGCTTTATTTCTACAAACTGGATAGCCTGGATATCGGCCACGTACGACCGCGGCAATTCAATCGTGGTCGGTTGCAGTAAGGTCACCGGTATTGTTTCATCTCCCCCAACCTTCTTGTCGCTTGCTGACTGGCAAGCAGGAAGCAGCCCTGTCATACACGACAAAGCCACTACCTTGTGAAAATACATTTTCATAAGATACAAATAAAATAAAAAAAGATAACTATGTTAATATACAAAGAGAAGTCCTCCGACAACGCCGGGGACAAACAGAAAGGTGACAAGTATTAAATAAGTAAAAGACAATAAAGTAGATGAACTTGCCTTATCTTACCTTTCCCAAAATCAGCAAAAACATAGTAACGGGGTAGAACTAACCGGAAACAGGTTACCAGAAGTCCCCAGAAGCCACATAAGGTAAAGAACATTTTAACGACACTTCGTTGCTGTAAAGAAGAATGACGATAAACGGGATCAGCCCATTCTATTTCAACGTCATTACCCTGAACGATCTGTGTTTCGGCTTCCGAAACGGGAAGAACATGCTCTGCGTTCACTTCCTGAAAAACAGCCGCCAGCTCATAACCATATGCATCAAAATGTATGAGCATCAGCATGATCATACAAACAACACGCAGGATATGTCTTTTAGTGTTTTTACGCAATAACATTCTTCTGTAATCTATTTTTTTTGCAAAAATAACAGATCAGTAAACTTCCAATTTTAGGGTATCCCCTTTTAGACGGGCGCCAACAGGCACCCGT
>OOCF01000070.1_pt1 | contig 59520 bp, 40 predicted proteins | sample 1671001 | NCBI WGS metagenome assembly OOCF01 (sample SAMN06348112, study PRJEB24527) | human gut metagenome | biome: human gut; feature: ankylosing spondylitis patient; material: feces | host: Homo sapiens | place: China | collected 2015-10
GAAAGAGTTATTTGACAGCATAGCAACGCAAAACGCTGAAATTCGCACAGTTGCTAAATCGTTACTTCTATTTCTCAAATAATTCGCTAAAAGTTTATTTCTCAATCGGTTAAGTCAAACCGAGAAAAATCTAAAATAATTTGGAAAATCAGAAATACGGGCTTATCTTTGCAGTGAAGTTTTAAGGTTCATTTTAGGTTAGTAGTTTTAGGTTAGTGAAGGAAATACGGTCCGAGGGCTCTGCCCCGACCGGGTTTCCTTTTTTTTATACCTTCCGTATACCCTCCCATATAGGGCCGTAGCGTGCGAAGCACCAACCAAGCTCTCCCTGTTCGTATCCGTCATGTACCTGTCTGAAACGGAACAGCCGCAAACCGTTCCGGTCACCCCGACCGCTACCGGCCTCTTCCACCGCCACCCGACACCTTGCTCTTTCCAGTTCCTCCCAAATGCTCCGCCTGCTCCTTCTGCGGTTCCTCATGCCCAACCCGCAGCAGGACAGCGAACGGCCCGGCAGCGACAGGAAATACACCGACCGCTCCCCGCCACCCTTTCCGCCAGCCTCGTCCACACCCGAAATCCGTCTCCTTCCCGTCTGCCGCAGCGCAGCAGACCACCGTAGCACCCGCGAAAACCATCCGAGCGAAAGATTGGAATAAAAATATTTCCGAAAAATTCGCTCGATTCCGATTTTTCCTTATATTTGCACTCCGTTCGGGCGAACGAAAACCCGGACAGCCTACCAGCCATGCCCAGGTGGTGGAATTGGTAGACACGCTAGTTTCAGGTACTAGTGCTAGTGATAGTGTGCAGGTTCGAGTCCTGTCCTGGGCACCAACGACAGGCCCGCTGAATTCCAGCGGGCCTGTTTACTTTTTTCTCATGAGGAAGCGACCTTGCGCGGTCGCGGCTGCGCTGCAACCGGTAGTTGCACCGAATACAAATCCGTCGACCTGTATGCAGCCAATCGGGCGAACTCCCCCGGCCCACCTCCCTTCCGTCGCCTCCGTTTTCTCCCCGACCGGCCGCCAGCGGGAAAATGCTTTCTTACGTTGCTCTATTCCCATTCGACATCGCGCTATACACCAACTACTTACCTGTTCCGAACGATAGGATTCGACAGAACCGTGTCATTAACAGGATTAAATCCGATAGTTTTTTTGCATATACGGAAGGAAAGTGCGTATTTTTGCGGCAGGAAAAACGAAGATATAACACACAAATAAAAACACAGCATATTTATGCGCGACCATAGCGGTATTTCTTAGCCGGTATAGCCCATGAACGCCGGGAGCCCTGCAACGGCCCTTTTCGGCGAACAACGGGGGTAGGCCGACTTTCCGCTCCCGCAATTATTAGTGATTTTTCGACGTTATGTAGATAACTATTACTATTTTTATAGCTCGGAAAACACATAAAGCCAACCGGAAACCATGGGAAAAAGGCGCATCAGTATTTGCCTCGGCAGCTCCTGTTTCGCACGCGGGAACAATGCCAATATAGCGGTCGTCAAACAGTTCCTTGCCGACAGAGGCCTGGAAGCGGAGGTGACTTTCACGGGGCAGTTGTGCGAAAACATGTGCAACAGGGGGCCCATCATCTGCATCGACGACCAGGTCTATGAAGAGGTGAACCTGTCATTGCTCCATAAGATACTCGAAGAGGAATTCAAATGCTAAGGCCCGTATATACAGAACCGGAAAACTGCCAGGATTGCTACAAATGCATCCGGGAGTGCCCAGTGAAGGCTATCAGGATTGAGAACAACAAGGCCTCCATCATAGCCGAACGCTGCGTATATTGCGGCCACTGCACGCAGGTGTGCCCGACAGGAGCGAAAAAGATACGCGACGGCCTGACGCGGGCCAAGCTCGTCGTATCGAAACATCCCGGCAAGATGTACATGTCCCTCGCGCCCTCCTATGTGAGCGAATTCGGAGACATACCGGTCGGCAGGCTGATAAGCGCAATAAAGCGTCTCGGTTTCGCAGGCGTATCCGAAACGGCGCTCGGTGCGGAACTGGTAACCGCCGAAACGGAACGTTTCCTCGCGGCAGCACCCGAAGGGGTTTACCTCTCTTCGGCATGTCCGGTCGTGGTGGACTACATCCGCAAATACGCACCCGAACTGACAGCCAACATCACGCCCATCGTATCGCCCATGATAGCCCATGCCAAAATTCTGAAGGAGCTCTACGGCGACGACATCAAAATCATCTTCGCGGGCCCCTGCATCGGCAAAAAATCGGAAGCCGATACCTACGGCGGCCTTGTGGAGGTGGCCATCACCTTCAAGGACCTGCGGACGTGGTTCGAACGGGAGGGTATCGAACCGGCGGAGACCGAGGCCGACGGCGAAGAGACCTTCGTCCCCTACCACTCCGGAGCCGGGGCGATGTATCCGGTAGAGGGAGGCATGCTCGCCGGATTCCGTTCGCCGGGCAGGCGAGCTACGCATATGGCTTTTTCGGACCTGCCCACCGTCAAGGGCGTGCTCGAACAACTCGACACCGTGAACCGCCGCGATACGATATTCATGGAACTGCTCGCCTGCAAGGGCGGATGCATCAACGGCCCGGCCAAGCTCAAGGCTACCTCCCTGGCCATCAAACGTTACGACATCATGGACAGGTGCGAGACGGGAAATCCCTCAAAGGATTTCAGCCATCTCGACCTGCATGCCGACTTTCCGGCCGACCCGCAGGAGACGAAGACCACCTACCCCGAATACCGGATAAAGGAAGCGCTCGCGGCCGTCGGCAAGACGACTGCGGCGGACGAGCTCAACTGCAGTTCGTGCGGCTACGACACCTGCCGCGACTTTGCGGTAGCGATGCTCGAAGGACGGGCCGAGGACAACATGTGTGCCTCGTACATGCGGAAGGTGGCTCACGACAAGGCGACGGCCCTGCTGCAGAAGATACCCGCCGGAGTGGTGATAGTGAACGAAGAGCTCAAGATAGTGGACATGAACCGCACCTTCGCAGCCTGCATGGGAGAGGATACGCTGGGCGTCTACGACATGTTCCCCGGCATGGAGGGGGCCTCGCTGAAAGGGCTCTGCCCGTTCGAGTCCATGTTCCGCACCGTACTCGCCACGGGCGAGGAGCTCCGCGAACGGCGCATCAACGAGGGTGAGAGGACATGGCTGCTCTCCATCTACAACATCCAGCCGCAGAAACAGGTCTTCGGCCTGCTGCAAAACCTGCACGAACCTGCGGTGCGGAAAGAATGGATGCTCGAAAAGACGCGCGAAGTGATACGGAACCACATGCTGACCGTCCAGAAGGTGGCCGGCCTGCTGGGGGAAAACGCCGCCTATACGGACGCGACGCTGCGTTCCATCATGGAAGCATACGACAAGCCGGGCAAGGACGACGGCGGAAACAAAACGAACTGAAGAGTCTGCAGTGAGGGTAAACGGAGATTTCATAGAGGTCGATTGTTTCCAGAAGAACAAGGGAGACAACATCGTATGCGGGGACTCGTTCGTGTCGCACAAGTTCAAGGAGGAGGGGCGCGTCATCAGCGTACTCTCCGACGGACTGGGAAGCGGCATCAAGGCGAGCGTACTCTCCACTATGACATCTTCGATGCTACTCAACTTTTCGATGATGAACGAGGACATCACTGCGGCCGCGGCCTCCATCATCAAAACGTTGCCGCGCGACGAGGTGCGCAAGATAAGCTACTCGACCTTCTGTCTCTGCGACATAGACTGCTTCGGCAACACCCGGATAGCGGAGTACGAAAATCCAGCCTACTACCTTTTCCGGGGCGGCCAGTTCGTGGATGTGGAGAAGAAACGGATACCGGTCGAGCGCGACGACATGGGGCAGACGGCCATGTGGCTCTCGGAGTTCGCCATGGAGAAGGAAGACCGGATAATCTTCTTCAGCGACGGCGTCAGCCAGTCGGGCATGGGCAACCGCAACATGCCCTTCGGCTGGGAAGAGGGTGCAAAGGCATTCATCCGGGAGTGCGTCGCCCGGAACCCGTCGATATCGGCCAAGGAACTGGCGCGGAAGGTGGTCATCGAGTCCGAGAAGAACGACGGCTACACACTCAAGGACGACACGAGCTGCTGCGTCATCTACATGCGCAAGCCGAGAAACCTGCTCATCTGTACGGGGCCACCCTTCGACGAGAAGAACGACGCCTACCTGAGCAAGCTCGTCACGGAGTTTCCGGGACGGAAAATCATCTGCGGGGGAACGACGGCCAACATCCTCTCCCGCGAAACGGGCCGGGAGATTACGCTCGATATGGAGATGATGGAACCGGACCTGCCGCCGGCCTCACGTATGGAGGGCATCGACCTCATCACGGAAGGCATCCTCACGCTCAGCCGGGTGGAGAGCCTGCTCTCCGGCGACGGAGGAGAGGGACAGCGGCGCGGCGGACCGGCCGACCAAATATTGCAGATGCTCGCCGACAGCGACAAGATAACGTTTCTGGTCGGCACGCGCATCAACATCGCCCACCAGGACCCCACCCTGCCGGTGGAGCTGGAAATACGACGCAACGTCGTGAAGAAGATAAAATACCTACTCGAAACCAAATGGCTGAAAGACGTCGACATTACATACTTATGACATAAAGACATCCGAAGGTACTTTAAAGAAATGGCTGAGAACTATGGGTAAAATCGAATTGAAAATCTGTATGGGCACGATGTGCTACGTCATGGGCGGCGCCGAGCTGAAAGCCGCGATAGACTCCCTGCCGCACGAAGAAAGGGAACAAATCCAAATCAGTTACTCTCCGTGCCTGGGGATGTGCAACGACGGCGGGGAACCGCCCTACGTACAGGTCAACGGCCGCACGATAGCCCGCGTAAGCACGGCGGGACTCATACAAATATTAAAGGAAGAATTGCACAATGCTTTATGACAATTATGCAATGCTCACCAAACGTGAGCTGCTAATCCGACTCGTAACCTTACTCAAGGAGAACAACCTCGTAGACGGTGTCCGGTACATCCCGGTGGAGATGCGTCCGCGCGACAAGAAGAACAGTTGCTGCGTCCACAAGGACCGGTACATCATCCGCCACAAAATCATATCCATCCTCGGTTTCGACATCCGCAACGAGGAGGATATCGACCTCGTGCCGCTCTCCCATTATGCCCAGAAATCACTGGACAACAAGAACATGAAGGAGGATATCCTCTCCGTGGTGCACGAAGCGTGCAACGCCTGCATGCAGTCGCAGTACTTCATTACCAACATGTGCCGCGGCTGCGAAGCCCGTCCGTGCATGATGAACTGTCCTAAAAGCGCCATCTCGTTCAAGGGCGGCAAGGCGACCATCTCGCAGGAGGACTGCGTGAGCTGCGGACTCTGTCAGCAGGTATGTCCCTACCACGCCATCATCTATACGCCCGTCCCGTGCGAAGAGGCGTGCCCCGTCAAGGCCATCTCCAAACAGCCGGACGGTACGGAACATATCGACAAGGAGAAGTGCATCTACTGCGGCAAGTGCATGCAGGCATGTCCCTACGGAGCCATCACGGAACGTTCCAAAATCATCGACGTCCACAAATGTCTTGCCGACCCGAACAAGAAGATAACAGCCATCGTCGCACCGGCCATCAACGGCCAGTTCGACGCCTCGCCGGCACAAATACTCGCCGCCATCAAGCGCATCGGGTTCGACGACGTGGTGGAAGTTGCGCTCGGCGCGGAGGATACTTCCCGTAATGAAGCCGAAGAGCTTCAGGAGCGCATCGCCGCAGGGCAACCTTTCATGACGACCTCCTGCTGCCCGGCCTACACGGGATGGGTAGAGAAACATGCCCCGGTCCTGAAACCGTTCGTTTCGGAGACGCGCAGCCCGATGGTCTATGCGGCCCGTCGGGTAAAGGCCGCCGACCCGGAGATGGAGGTGGTATTCATCGGGCCGTGTCTGGCCAAAAGGCACGAGGCCGATTTCGTTCCGGAGGTAGACTACGTGATGAGCTTCGAGGAGCTGGGAGCCTTCATGGTAGCCTACGGCGTCGAGGTACAGAAGGACGAGGAGACGGCACCGCTCAATCCGGAGGTCACGAAGTTCGGCCGCGGCTATGCCATGGCAGGCGGTGTGCGCAACGCCATCGTACATGCCGTGGGCGACGGCTACACCACGACCAATATCGAAGGACTCGACAAGAAAAACGCCGCCCTGCTGAAGGCGATGGTCAAAAAGCCGATAGCCCAGTTCGTGGAGGTGATGGCCTGCGAGGGAGGCTGTGTGAACGGCCCCTGCTCGCTTGCACCGCTGACGCTGGCCAAACGCCAAATCAAACGGGCGCTCACCGAATAGGAACTCCGTCCGTCAAACAAAGCCGGAGCGCGCCGCAACATGATGTTGCGGCGCGCTCCGCGTTTATCCCGTATCACGACCGCAAGAGATGACGAACCGTCCGATTCCATTAGCCAACCGGCAGCCAGTCCATCTCTCCTCCGCCAACACCTCTGCCGCCGGCACCGCAAGGCAATGGTCTCCCGCACTTCTTCCCGCTACGTCGGGCAATGAATTATCTTCTTTGCCCGCTCGTTTCCCATCAGCCAACGCCCGGAACGGCCCCGCCGGCACGCAGCAAAGCAAAATCACGCACAAGCTACGGGGTCGGCTGTGCTCCCGCGCCTGTCTGCGAGCATCGCAGGAAGTGCCAATCGCCGGCCGACAGCTATTTCTTCCACTTCAGGCGGAGGCTGTTGGTCACCACGCTGACGCTGCTCAAGGCCATGGCGGCTCCGGCTATCATGGGGTTGAGCAGGAAACCGTTCACCGGATAGAGGATACCGGCGGCGACAGGTACACCTATCACGTTATAGATGAAGGCCCAGAAGAGATTTTGCCGGATGGTACGCACCGTCTGCGCCGAAATCCGGATAGCCACCGGTATCTTCGTCAGGTCGGAGGAGACGATGGTCATCTTGGCCACATCCATGGCGATGTCGCTGCCGCGCCCCATGGCGATACCGAGGTCGGCCTGCGCCAATGCAGCGCTGTCGTTGATACCGTCGCCCACCATAGCCACGACACGCCCCTGCTCCTGAAGCTCCCGCACGAAATCCGCCTTACCGTCGGGCAGCACGCCGGCCCGGTAACGGACAATACCCGCCTGCGCGGCTATTTCACGGGCCGTCGCCTCGTTGTCGCCGGTCAGCATACAGACTTCCAGTCCGGCGCCTCGCAGTCGCCGGACTGCCTCCACGGAGCTCGCCTTCACGGTATCGGCGACGGCCACGACCCCGAGCGCCCGACTGCTGTCGGCCAGCCATATTACCGTCTTGGCCTCCGCCGTCCATGCGGCCGCCGTCGCCGCCAGTTCCTCCGTCAAGACGATATGCTGTTCGCGGAGCAGTCTCTCGCTGCCCGCATACCAGGTCTGTCCCTCCACGATACCGCTGACACCCCGACCGGTCAGGCTCCGAAAATCCACGATTTCCACATTGTCCGGCCGACCGTAATGAGCCGTCACCGCCTCAGCGAGCGGATGCTCCGACAGCGCTTCCAGTCCGGCCAATATCGCTGCAGCTTCCCGCCGTCCCTCCGGCCAAACCTCGTCCGTCACGACCGGCCGCCCCTCGGTAACGGTACCGGTTTTGTCGAGCACGACGGTATCGACCCTCCGGGCGGTCTCCAGACTATCGGCATCTTTTATCAGGATACCCTGGCCGGCCGCCTTGCCTATCCCTACCGTTATGGCGGTAGGCGTGGCGAGTCCCAGCGCACACGGACAGGCGATAATCAGGACGGTCACCAGCGCGAGAATACCGTGCGTGAAACCGTCGGAGGGGTCGAGGAGCATCCAAAGAATGAATGCCAGCAGGGCAATTCCCATGATGGTCGGTACGAAGACCGAGGCAATCCGGTCCACAAGTTTCTGCACGGGGGCCTTACTGCCCTGTGCATCCTGCACCATGCGGATGATTTGGGCGAGCAGCGTATTGCCGCCTACCTTCTCGGCACGAAAGGTAAAGCTCCCTTTCTGGTTGATGGTGCAGGCGAAGACCCCATCGCCCTCCCCTTTCCGGACAGCCACCGGTTCGCCCGTCAGCATGCTCTCGTCCACGTAGGAGGAGCCGCCCGTCACGCTGCCGTCCACGGGTATCCGTTCGCCCGGCTTCACGAGCAGGATATCGCCCGCACGCACCTCCGCAATACCCGTCTGCCGATGGCTGCCGTCCGGCGCCACGAGCGTCACCGTCCGGGGCTGGAGCCCCATCAGTTTGCGGATGGCCGAAGTCGTACTCCCCTTCGCACGCTCTTCCAACAGCCTGCCCAGTAGAATGAAGGCGATGATGACGCTCGACGCCTCGAAATAGACATGGGGATGGATACCGCGCGAAAGCCAGAATCCCGGAAAGAGCATGTTGAAAAGACTGAAAAGGTAGGCGATGCCGGTACTGAGCGCCACGAGCGTATCCATCGTGACGGAATGGTGGCGGAGCTGCCGCCACGCATTCGTGAAAAAGCCCCTTCCGCACCAGAACAGAACCGGCGTCGAAAGGAGCCACATGATTTCGTTGGCATAGGGCATCTCCATGAAGAACATGCCTATCCCCACGACCGGAGCCGACAGGAGAACCGCCCATATCGTCCGGCGCTTAAGGTCGCTTACTTTTTTTTTTGGATTTCATCGAGGGCATCGGGCGAAACGCCCTCATCCTCCACCAGCAGGTCGTAACCCGCCCGGCGGACCGCCTCGCGCAGCCCCTCGGGCGAAACGACGGCGGAGTCGTACTCCACCGACAGGTTAGCCGAAGCGAAGTTCACCGCCGCGGACACGACGCCCGGCGTCTCCTTCACTGCGTTCTCCACACGCGCCGCACAGGCGGCACACCCCATCTGCAATACGGGAAATATCTTTTTTACCTTGGCCATAATACGATAACTTTTTATGTTCCGTAACGATACAAAGATGGTGACAAACCGTCCGCCGAACGTTACACAATTACCGGAAAAGTTTACAAGATTCTTATCGACATGCAGCCTGTCGGCCGCGGACATCGTGCGCACCGCCGCATTCGTCGGCCGAAGAGCCCGCATGCCTCACACCTTGTCCAACGGGAGTCGTCCGGGACGCCCGGCCCGCTTGTAGGCGCTCGGCGAGAGTCCCGTCACCCGCTTGAACTGGGCACTGAGGTGGGCAACGCTCGAATAGTTGAGCATGCCGGCTATCTCGCTCAGCGAAAACTCGTCATAGGCGAGCAGCTCCTTTACCCGCTCTATCTTCTGTGCGATGAAGAACTTCTCCACCGTCGTTCCCTCCACATCGGAGAAGATGCCGCTGATGTAGTCGTAATCGTGACGCAGCCGTTCGGCCAGGTAATCGGAAAGATTGACCCGCAGGCAGCCGTTCTCCCGGTGTACGAGCTCGATGACAAGCGTCTTGACCTGCTCGGCCAGCCGTTCGCGGCGACCGTCAATGAGCTCGAAACCGAGCCGACGCAATGCCGCATCGAGCGATGCCCGTCCCGCCGCCGACAGCGGACGGGAAAGCTCCGCCTCGCCGAGCCTTACGGAGAGAGGCTCCAACCCCATCTCCTGCAACAGACTGCGCACCGCCATGATGCACCGGTCGCACACCATGTTCTTGATATATATGAAGGTCGATTCCATATATCCCGGCAAATCATCTCCAGCTCCGCGGCAGCGGCCCTGCGGCCGCCCCGACATGCACCGCTTTCCCGCAAAGATAGGGATTTCCGTCCGAAGGACGGATACCTGAATATGGCGGTTCGGCAGGTTATCGCTATCTTTGCAGCCGCAGAATAGAAAGAAACGAAGAAGGCCATACACATGAAAACCACGGAATTCCCCCACCGCAAGATATGGCGCATTACCTACCCGGTGCTGATAAGCCTGCTCATGGAGCACCTCATCGGCATGACCGACACCGCATTCATGGGACATGTTGGCGAAGTGGAACTCGGCGCATCCGCCATAGCGGGTATCTACTACATGGTACTATACATGCTGGGATTCGGCTTCAGCGTGGGTGCCGAAATCCTTATGGGCCGCCGCAACGGCGAGGGACAATACCGCTCGATAGGCAATATCTTCTTTCAGGGAAGCGCAATACTGATGATGATAGCCGCCGCCGTCACCCTCCTCTCCTACACCGTATCGCCCGTGCTGCTGCGGAACATCCTCTCTTCGCCGGCCATCTACGGGGCCACCATGGACTACATCAACCTGCGCATCTGGGGGCTCTTCTTCTCGCTCATCGCCTGCATGTTCCGTGCTTTCTACATGGCCACCACACGCACCTCCATCCTCACGCTGAACGGTATCGTAATGGTACTCAGCAACGTGGTGCTCAACTACATATTCGTCTTCGGGAAACTCGGCCTGCCCGCCATGGGGATTGCAGGAGCAGCCATCGGCTCGACTGCCGCGGAGTTTATCTCCGTCGTCTTCTTCGTACTCTATACCCGCCAGCGGACGGACTACAAACGCTACGGCATGTTCCGTTTCACGCGCCTCTCGCCGCTGATACAGCGACAGATATTCCGTGTTTCGGGCTGGACGACCGTACAGTATTTCATCTCGTCGGCTACGTGGCTCTTCTTCTTCCTTGCCATCGAGCACCTCGGCGAACGGCCGCTCGCCGTATCGAACATCGTACGGAACGTATCGGCATTCTTCTACATGTTCGTATCGGCTTTCGCTTCGACCGGAACGGCCATCGTCAGCAATCTGATGGGCAACGGCAAACCGCAGGAGGTCATGCCCGTTTGCTACCGCATCATGCGGATGTGCGCGGCGGCCATCCTGCCGCTGTTCCTGCTCGCCATGGCCTTCCCGGCGCTCATCATGCGCATCTTCACCGACAATGCCGACCTGATAGCCGCCGCCGTACCCTCCATGCGCGTCATGCTGCTCATCTACATCCTCAACGTGCCGGCCTACGTCCTCTTCCTCGCCGTATCGGGAACAGGCAATACGCGCCAGGCATTCCTGATGGAGCTCGCCTCAACGACGCTCTACGTCATCTACATCTGCATCATCGCTGTCCGGCTCCGCTCCGACATCGCCCTCTGCTGGACGAGCGACGCCGTATATGCCCTCGGACTGCTGGTCCTCTCCTATCTCTACCTGAAAAGGGCCGACTGGCAATCGAAGAGGATATGACATATCGGGACGAGGGCATCCGCCTTCGACCCCGGTACGTACATTCCGAAACGGTACGTGCTTTCCGACATCGGCACCCGGTCACCGACGACACCGCATTGATTCTTACAGACTGAAAGGGGCCGTATCGCTTTGAACAAATGCGGTTCAAAGCGATACGGCCCCTTCCGATAACCCGCGGCGATTCGGCCGACCGGAAACTGCGGCATACCCGGCTATTTCACTTCACACGAGGAAGCCTCGGCGTAGTGATAGGTCACCGTCTGTTTCACGTCCGGATGCAGAGATTTCCCCACGGGACAAGTTTCCCCGGCCCCCTCGATTATCCTCCTGCACCGGTCCGTATAGCTGCCGGGAAAATAGAAATCGAGCTTTATCTCGGCGATACGGCGCGGATTGGCCGCCATGACTTTCTGTATCTCCACCCTCGTTCCCTTGAGTTCTATCTCCAGCCGGCGGGCCGCCAAGGCCATGAGCGTCAGCATACAGCTGCCCAAAGCCGCAGCCACCATATCGGTCGGCGAAATATATTCGCCCTTGCCGTTGTTGTCGGTCGGTGCATCGGTCATCACCTTGTTGCCCGACTGTACATGGGTTATCTCCGTTCGGAGGTCGCCCAGGTATAAGGTCTGTATCGTTGCCATCTTCTCGTATTTTTTATGGATTCGCAATTGCCGTTTCCGGCCCTTTTGTACAGAACAAAGATAATACCTGAACGCCACAATCCGAATACGAAACCCCCATCTCTTTTCCTATACCGCCATAAGGATTCCCTATCGTCGACGGCTCCCCTCCCTCCTGAAAACGGAACGGGACAGCCATGCCGTCCCGCCCGTTCACCGTATCGCCCGGATGGGGAGCCGGTTATCTTTTCACGAAAGAGCCGTTCTCCGACAATCCCGGAGCCTCCAGCACCAGCGTATAGGTACCCGGCGCCAGAGCGGAGACATTCAACGTACCGTACCCCCGGCTGTCCAACGCCACCGTACCCACAATCACCCGGCGGGCCGCCGCGTCGTACACCGTTACCTCCACTTCCGCATCCCGCACACCGGCCGCTATACCGAGTTCGTCGCCGGCCGGATTCGGAGAGAGCCGCAAACCCTCGGCAGGCGCAGCCGGTTCCGGGCCGTTCAGCACGGTAACGGTCAGGACGGACTGTACCCCCTCGCCGTCGAGGTCGGTAGCCGTCACCGTCACACGGCCCGTCCCCTTGCCGACCGGGAGAAGCACCAACCGCCCCTCCTGCACCGCAGCATCGACGATATCCTCGTTGCGGTTGATAAGCGAATAGGACAACATATCCCCGTCCCCGAAATTCGGGTCGGTGAAATATTCCGACAGGTCGAAACTCAGGGCATAGGCCTCACCGACATTCTCGAATTCGACGGGGGCGAAATCCTGCTGCGTTCGCGGTTTGCCGTTCTCGTAATCTCCGGTGGAGTGCGAAAAGGAGACCTTCTCCGACTCATGACCGAAACGGTCGATACCGGAGACTTCGAAACGGTACTCCGTATTGTACTGTCCCGTCCATATATAGGTCGCCGTCTCTGCTACGGCCGTATAGTTCCGCAGCACGACTTCGCCGGAGGTATCCGGAGCCTTGCCCTCGGTCTTGCCGATGCCCCGGCCCGTATAGGTCAGCCGGAACTCCGCTACGGGCAACCCGTTGCCGTCGGCCGGAACCGTCCATGCCAGTTCGAGCTCCCTTCCCATGGCTCTCGCGGCAGGCGCCGAAACCGTACCCGGAGCCGTACCGGCATCCTCCAGGAATATCATTCCCGCATCCGCAAGGCCGACACCGAGTTTGCCGTCGTATTTCGGCTCCACATATTCGCTGACGCTCCTGTAACTCCGCAGCAATATTTCACGGCACTCTTCGACGGTAAAACCGGGGTGGCCGACACCGTAATGAGCGATGACCAGCGCAGCGATACCCGACACATGCGGACAGGCCATCGAAGTGCCCCATTTATAACTGTAGCCTCCGTCGAGGTCGGTACTGTACACCCGGTCCGCATCGCTGTAGTTGCGGTCGTTGCCGTCAGCCCCTCCCGGAGCGAAGATGTCCACGTCGTCGCTGTAATTCGCATAATTGGGTCGGGTATAATCGGAACACATCGCCGTCACGCAGAGCGTCCGAGGGTCGGCCGCAGGCATACGGGCACTGGGTGTCCCCTCGTTGCCGGCAGCAAAGACCAGCAGGCCGCCCTTCATGGGCCCCGTCTGGTTGCCGTTCTCATCGACACCCGCATTGGCGATGAAGTAATCCAGCGCATCGGAGACATCCTGCGGCATCGCCACCCCGCTGGTGTATCCCCAGCTGTTCTGACTTATCACCGCTCCGTTATCCGCCGCATAGGCGTAGGCATCGGGATAACTGCCCGCATTGGCACTGGTGCTGTCGAATATCGCCAGAGACATTATCCGAGCGCCGTCGCCGTTGCCCGTGCCACCGGCCACACCGCAGACACCGATGCCGTTGTTATTGACAGCCGCCACCGTACCGGCCACATGCGTACCGTGCGTACCGGGATTGATGGTACCCGAATCGAGGATGACGTTCCATCCGTAAATATCGTCCACATACCCGTTATTGTCATCGTCCACGCCGGGCGTACCGTTCAGTTCGGCTTCATTCACCCACATGTTCCCGGCAAGGTCGGGATGGTCGTATTCCACCCCGTGGTCGGTGACGGCCACTATCACCGACGGGTCGCCGGCAGTGACTTCCCATGCTTCGAAGAGGTTGATATCCGAACCCTCGACCCACTTGGTGCCGCTTCCGTCGTTGTTATAGTGCCACTGCTTCGGAAGTCCCGGGTCGTCGAAAGGCCCTGCCCCCGCACGCTCCGCTCTCCGCTGTGCCGGGACATACACGGCCTCTTCGGGCAGCGTATTCCCCGCATCGAACATCCGGATGGTATAGACCGGCTGCACATGCGCGACAGCGGACAGGGAGCCCAGCTCGGCCTGGGCACGCGACACGGGCAGCGTATCGTCGAACTTCACGTCGTACCAGAGATGAAGGCCGAATTTCCTACGGCGTTCGGCGAACCGTCCGCCTTCATGGAACACCCGGCGCACCTCGGTAGCTCCGAGCGAAGCGGCTATCCGGTCCAGCTCCGGGTCACCCGACTCCATGGCACCGCGCGTGAAAGTCCCCACACGCAGAGCCTGTGCGTCATCGCGCAGCTTTATCCTCACCCATCCTTTGAGTACCCCCTCATCATCGGGAGCATAGGTCTCCTGCGGTATCTGTCCGTCGGAAAGCGGAGCCTCCGGCTCCCTGACGCAGGAGAAAACGATGCCTGCCAAAAGCGGCATCAACAACAGTTTATATCCGTTCATCCTTTCGTTTATTTAGGTTCTCATCACTGGTTTCGTTCATTTCCGGTACGGGGAACGGCTGCCGATACGGCAGACATTCCGTTCGGCAGACCATTGTTCTCTCCTTCCTCCGACACCCCGCAATTCCCTTCCGGAGCCGGTGCCGCAGGATGCGCGGACACCCCGTCACGGTTCCGGGGCGTCATCTCTTCAGGAACGTCCCTCTCCACGTATCCGGTTCGCCGTCGCCCACAAACGTATAGACGCCGGGCGCCAGAGCGGAGACATCGAGTTCCGCCACGCCCTGCGCGTCGAAATCGAGATGGCCTCCGATAACCTTGCGGGCCGCCGCATCGTAGACGGCAAACTCCATGCTGTCGCCTGCCGCCTGGCCGAGATGGACCTGCAGCAGGTCGGCCACCGGATTGGGATAGAGCGCGAATCCCTCGACGGAGGGTTCATCGGGTTTATCGGAAGGGTCGGGCCCGTTCTCGATAATTACCGTCATGGCCGACTGCGCCACCTCGCCGTCGAGGTCAGTAGCCAGCACGGTAACGTTGGCGGTACCTCTGGCCAACGGTTCAAGGACCAATACGTTCCCCTCCTCCAATGTCGTCCGCACGATATGCTCGTAACGGTTGGTAATGCTATAAGCGAGCACATCGCCGTCGGCCAGGTTGGGGTCGCTAAAATAGTCCGACAACACGAACCGCACGGAGGAGGCCGCACCCGCCTCGGCTATCTTGATATTTCCGAACCGCTCCGTTATCCGCGGCTTTTCATTCGCATAGTCTCCTGTCGTACAAGCGATGGCGACTGCATTGGAAACATTTCCGAACCGGTCCACCGCCGACACAAGGAGCTCATATTCCGTATTGTAGCGCCCCTCTACCGTGTACAGCACCCGGTCGCCCGCTTCTGCGTAATTGCTGAAGGAGAGCTCCTCGGAGACCTCCTCGCGGTCGGCGAACTTGCCGACTCCTCTTCCCGTATAGGTCACCGTAAATCCGGCCACGGCCATTCCGTTGCCGTCGGCAGGCACCAGCCACGACAGCCTCAGACCGTTCAGTACGGCCTCCGCCTCGGGTGAGGTGATTTCGCCGGGAACGCTTTCGGGATTCTCCAGAAAGATAAGCCCTGCATCTATCAGTCCCACGCCGAGTTTACCGTCGTATTTAGCCCCTACGTACTCGCTCACCGGACGGTAGCTGCGCAAAAGCCGCTCCTTGAGCTGCTCCGCCGTAAAATCCGAGTGTCCTACCCCATAATGCGACACTATCAGCGCAGCCACGCCCGAAACGTGCGGACAAGCCATCGAGGTACCGCTCATGTAGACATAGCCGCCGCCGAAATCGGTACTGTACACCTGACACTCCCGCGGATAGCTCGTGTCGTTGCCGTCGGCTCCGCCCGGAGCATAGATATCCGCCATGACACCGTAGTTGGAGTACCCCGCCTTGGTATAATCCGGTCCCATAGCCGTCACCGCCACGGTGCGCGGGTCGGCAGCGGGCTGCTGTATAGCCGAAGAGTCGTTGTTCCCTCCGGCGAATATCAGGATACCGCCCGCCATCGGACCGGTCTGTACATCGTTTACGCCGTCGCCGTCCGTATCGTCCATACCGGCATTCTCGATAAAGTAATCGAACGCATCGGACATATCCTGAGGCAAAACAGCCATATTATTGTACACCCAACTGTTCTGGGATATGACCGCACCGTTGTCCGCGGCATAAAGATACGCTTCGGCACCCTTGCCCGACTCCACGGTATCGAATACCTGGCACGACATGAGCCGGACACCATCTCCCTCGCCCGTACCGCCGGCCACACCGCAGACGCCGATGCCGTTGTTATTGACGGCACCGACCGTTCCCGCCACATGCGTTCCGTGGCTGTTGGGGGCTATCTCTCCGCTTTCGCGCATGGTATTCCATCCGTAAATATCGTCCACATACCCGTTGCCGTCGTCATCCACACCCGGCACACCGTTCAGTTCCGCCTCGTTCACCCACATGTTGGCCGCCAGGTCGGGATGGTCCCACTGCACGCCGCCGTCCATGATAGCCACAATCACGGCCGGGTCTCCCGCCGTGGTCTTCCACGCCTCGAACAGGTCGATATCGGCACCCTCTACGGCACGTCTGATGGAACCTTCGTTGTTGTAATGCCACTGCTGCGGCAGCCCCGGGTCGTCGAACGGCTCGTCCGAAGGCCGTGCCGCACCGATTGCCGCAGGTCTGTACACCATCTCCCCCGGAATACCGCGCCCATTGTCCAGCGGCACTATCCGATAGATGGGCTGGACATGCGCTACGCCGGGAAGCGACGAGATGCCGTCCTGGGCACGAGACACGGGCACATCCTCATCGAAACGGATGTCGTACCACAAATGAAACCCATACCTGCGGCGGCGTTCGGCAAACCGGCCGCCGTCGCTGAAACTGCGCCGTATTTCGGTGGCACCGAGCGCAGCGGCGGCCCGGTCCAGTTCCGGATTGCCCGAATCGGCCTCACCGCGCGTAAACACCCCCACCTTGAGCGGTGCCGCATCCTCCTGCAGCTTTATCCTTATCCAGCCGCTGACAACCGACCCGTCGTCGGCCACTGCTTCCGGTTCCCGGCCGGGACAGATTCCGGAGTCCGTCGCAGGCTCCCTGACACACGACAATGCGGCCAACGAAACCACTCCCAAAAACAAATATTTATAATTCATCGCAATGCAAAACTTTAATCCGCTCTTTCGAATCCCGGCCGCTATACCGGCCGGACATTCCCATCGCAATACAGGTTCCGTGGCACACCGCCAAGGAACCTGTATCGCATAACTCATTCATACATATCGGCTGCCGTCACCTCTTCACGAACGATGCCTTGAGCGTCTGATTCCCGTGTACGACAGCGAGCGTATAGGCGCCGGGACTCCATGCCGCAGCATCCACACTACCTGCACCGTTCGTATCCAACGTCACGCTGCCGCCGTAAATCTTTCTCGCCGCAGCATCATAAACCGTTACATCCACCGTTGCTCCAGACGCCTCCGAAAGCGAGAATCCGAGTGCGTCGCCCACGGGGTTCTCCGTTACGGTCAGGGCGGATACGGCCTGGCCCGGTGCAGGTCCGCTGGTTACCGACACCCGGAACTTCAGCTCGGCGGACGCTCCCGCCAGGTCGGTAGCCGTCACGGTGATGTTGGCCGACCCCTTTGCCTTGGGCGTCAGAGTCAGGATGTCCTCGGCTACGGACACGGCAACCACGGCTTCATTGCTGCTGCTTGCCGTATAGGCCAGCACGTCGCCGTCGGAAAGGTTGCGGTCGGTGAAGTAATCCGAAAGCGTATATTGTCTGATATTCTCCTCGCCCGGAGCCGCGATATTGCTGTCGCCGATTTTCTCCATGACCGTAGGAGCCACGTTTTCGAACGTACCGAGCGTCACGGAGAGCTCTTTGGCTTCGGTCGTCCTGTTTCCCCAGCGGTCTTCGGTCTGGATACTGATATCATAAGCGGTATTGTACTTTCCGTCCAACGCATAGGTCACCTCGGTACCCACATTGTAGAGGTTCCTTATCTCCTGCTCGACGGGTTCCTCACCTTCGGCACCGTAAGTTACCCAATAGGTAGCCACCGCCGCTCCGTTACCGTCGGCCGGCACCGTCCACGTCAGGTTTATCTTATTGAGTTCCGAAGAGACCTCCGCATCGTCCACATTGGCCGGTGCCGTACCGGGGTCGTCCATCAGAGCGGCTGCGGCATCGAGCAGTCCGACGCCTATGTCACCGAGCTGGTCGTCGGGAATCAGGCCGCCCATCGGTCGGTAACCGTTCAGCAGACGTTTCTTGCACTCCTCCGCCGTAAAGCCCTCGCCGCCGAAGTGCGACACTATCAGTGCAGCCACACCCGAAACGTGCGGGCAGGCCATCGAAGTTCCCCACAGATGCGAATAACCGACCTCTCCGGTGTAGGAGTCCTTGTACGTACTGAGCACATTCCCCTTTCCGCCCTGCGAACCGGCACCGCCCGGGGCAAGGATGTCTATCTCCGGACCGCAGCTCGAATAGGAACCCTTCTCATAGTTCGGACCCGATGCGGCCACCGCTATCACCTTGTCGCTCGCAGCGGGCAGAAGCGTCGGACCGCCTGCATTGCCGGCTGCGAAGATGATGATTCCGCCCGCCATCGGGCCGGTCTGTACATCGTTCACGCCGTCGCCGTCCGTATCGTCCATACCGGCATTCTCATTGAAATAGGTAAAAGCCTGTTCGTAGGAGTACGGAAGTTTGCCCGTCACGCCGAGAGTCCAACTGTTCTGCGAAATCACTGCCCCATTATCGGCGGCATACGCATACGTTTCAGGGGCACGTTCCGAAAACTGCGACGAACCGCCGGCCACAGGCTGATACAGTATCTGAAGACTCATTATCCGCACGCCGTCCTCCTCACCGGTTCCGCCGGCCACGCCGCAGACACCGATGCCGTTGTTGTTTACCGCGCTGATAGTACCCGCTACATGGGTACCGTGTCCTTCGGGAATGATATCCGGGGAATTGTTTATATAATTCCACCCGTGAATATCGTCTTTATAGCCGTTGCCGTCGTCATCGACACCTTCCGCACCGTTCATCTCGGCCTCGTTCACCCAGATATGGGCCGCCAAATCTTCATGGTCGAGCACGATTCCCTGGTCATGCACAGACACGATGACGTTCGGTTTGCCGGTCTCGACCTTCCATGCCTCGAACAGGTTGATGTCGGCACCGGCCGTAAATCCGTTCTCCCCCTCGTTGTTGTAATGCCACTGCTGGGAGAGCATCGGGTCGTTGAACGGCATCTCAGTGCGCGTAACCGCTACCGAAGGAGTATAGATGACATTGTCGGGCACATAGACCGCATCGGCATCCGTACTCTTGATGACATAGACGGGTTCGATATACTCCACTCCGTCGATGGTCGCAAACCTGTCTGCAGCACGCGACACGGGTACACTTTCATCGAAACGCACGTCGTACCACAGATGCAGGCCGTACCGGCGGCGGCGCTCCGCGAACCGGCCGCCGTCGCTGAATACGCGCCGCACCTCGGTAGCACCCAGTTCGGCCGCGATACGGTCCATATCCTCATTTCCGGACTCCATGGCACCGCGGGTGAACACCCCCGCACGCAGCGGAGCGGCATCCTCCTTGATTTTTATCCTTATCCACCCGTCGCGCACTTCGCCTGCCCCCATCTCGGTTTTGGCCTCCGGTTTGGTTTCTTCCGTAAAGGAAGCCTCCTTGGTACAGGAAGCCGCCGCAAGGGCACATACGGACATCAATAAATATTGTACTTTTTTCATCCTTGTTATTATGTATTAAATGTTTGTTCCGTCTCCTCAGGCGGACATCCCGCCCTTCCGCTCCGGTGTCCGAACCCGCCGGGCACCATTCGGTTCCATCGACCGCTACCGTTTCACAAAAGTACCGCGCACCGTCCGTCCGCCACCTTCCGCAACAAGCGAATAGGCTCCCGGACTAAGACGGCTGACATCGAGCTCCACACCGCCGCCGACTATCTCTTCCCTGGCCTCCATCACCAGCCGGGCAGCACCGTCATAAATGCGTACGGCCGCTTCGCCCTCCGTGTCACCCAACCGGACATTCAGCCTGTCAGCCACCGGATTGGGACTTATTGCAACCGCCCCGTCATCGCCCGAGGGGCCCGTACCTCCGGCTACCGTAGCATATATCGAGAAACTCACCGTCGCCCCGGCAAGGTCGGATGCCGTCACTGTCACCAGGCTCGTTCCTTTGGCACGCGGAATCAGCCTCAGCACCTCCCCTGCCACCTCTGTGGCGACGATATCCTCGTTCACGCTCGTCGCCGAATAGGAGAGCTCGTCGCCGTATTCAAGGTCGGGGTCGGTAAAATAAGGAGTGAGCGTTATGCTCACGATACTCGTCTCCGCCGTATCGGGCATGGATACATCCGCCATCCTTTCGGAAGTCCTCTCCGGCGGACGATTCTCGAAATTGCCTATGGATACCGAACCGGACACCGCCTCCGAACTGTTTCCGAACCGGTCTATAGAACGAACGTTTATTTCGTAATCGGTATTGTACAGCCCTTCGAAGGTGTACACCATGGTCTGCCCCACGTCGTAACGGTTCGCAACGGTTCCGCCACCCGGCGTGCCGCCCCCTTCTTTCGGGGCATACTCCACGACAAACTGCGCGACGGCATTCCCGTTGCCGTCGGCAGGCACGCGCCACGGCACGCTCACCGTATTGCCCGACACCTGCATGGAACCGAATTCCACGACACCCGGCTGCGACTGGGGGTCCGTCACGAATGCGGCCCCCGCATCGAGCAGTCCCACGCCCAGTACGCCGAGTTCCGCATCGTCGTCGGCAAGACCGCCGACAGGACGGTATGCCCGCAGCAGTATCTCACGGCACTGCTCGGCCGTAAACCCTTCCTGTCCGTATTCCGCGATTATGAGGGCTGCCACGCCCGATACATGCGGACACGCCATCGACGTACCGTACATGGCGGCATAATCGTTATCGGCAACCGTACTCCACACCCGGCGTTTCGAATTGGCGGCCTTCACGCCGCCCGGCGCCATGATATCGGCTTCCGCTCCCCGGTTGGAATAGGCTTCCAGCTTGAAAGTCGCCCCCATTGCCGTGACGGCCACACACCTCGCATCGGCCGCAGGATACTCTATTCTCCCGCCGGAATTGCCCGCCGCACAGATGATGATACCTCCCTTCATGGGGCCGGTCTGACGGTCATTCACCCCGTCGCCGTCGCTGTCGTCCATTCCCGCATTTTCGATGAAATAGTCGAAAGCTTCGTCGTAGGCTCTCGGAAGCGACGACAGCCGGGTCCACGTCCAACTGTTCTGCGAAATCACGGCCCCGTTATCGGCGGCATACACGAAACACTCCGCATTCGTATCGCCTACGGATTCGTCGCCCTCGAATATCTGCATCGACATGATGCGGGCTCCGTCGCCATTGCCCGTACCGCCGGCCACGCCGCAGACGCCTATGCCGTTGTTATTGACTGCCGCCACCGTACCGGCTACATGCGTACCGTGGTCTTCCGGAACTATCGTTCCGCTGTCCCGGACAAAATTCCATCCGTATATGTCATCCACATAGCCGTTTCCGTCGTCATCCACACCTTCCGTTCCGTTCAGTTCGGCCTCGTTCACCCACATGTTGGCAGCCAGGTCTTCATGGTCGAACTGCACGCCGGAATCCGTCACGGCGACTATCACGGCCGGACTGCCCGCGGTGGTTTTCCACCCTTCAAACAGATTCATGTCGGCACCGGCTTCCGTCCCGCTGATGGTACCGTCGTTATAATAATGCCACTGCTGGGAGAGCATCGGGTCGTCGAAAGGCCACTGTCCCTCCTCTGCCGCCGGCACGGGCGGCTCGTACAGCGCTTCGGCAGGAATCGCGGCAGCGTCAAGGCGCTGTATCCGGTACACCGGTTCCGCATAAGCCACTCCCGGAAGCGCAGCAAATTCAGCCCCGGCCCGCGATACGGGAATCTCCTCGTCGAAACGTATATCGTACCACAAATGCAGACCGTACCGGCGGCGCCTCTCGGCAAAACGGCCTCCGTCGCGGAAAACGCGCCGCACCTCGGTAGCACCGAGCGCAGCCGCCACCTCATCGATATCTCCGTCGCCCGTCGCAGCTTCGCCGCGTGTAAACTGCCCAGTCCGGAGCGCTTCGGGACCCTCTTCCGAAAGCTTTATCCGTATCCAGCCCCTGATTACCTCATCGCCGTCGGCATATATCCGGTCGCCGTCTTCCGGCTCCACACCGACTGTAAAACTCTCCTTCGCACAGGAAATCAGCAATCCCGCACAAAGCCCTGCCAACCAATACCTGTATTTCATACATTATTCGTTCTTTCCGTTTTCTTCTGCACTATCTACCGCTTCATGAACGATACCTTGGAACTTTTACCCCCGACCTCTACCGAAAGCGAGTACGCTCCGGGGGAAAGTCCGCCTACCTGCAGGGTACCCTTTCCTTCCGCATCCACCGTTATCGTCGTCTCCAATACCTTACGGGCCGCCGCATCGTATATCGTAGCCGTTCCCTCCATCGACGCGACATGCGGGACATACACGGTCAACGCTTCACCGACAGGATTGGGGACGACCACCATCGTGTCCCCGTCGAATCCGGGCACCGGGTCAGGGTCAGGGTCCGGGTCCGGGTCGGGTTCCGGGTCGGGTTCCGGCTCTGCCGGGGGTTCGTCACCCGATACGATACGCACCCTGAAAGTACCCGAGGCGCTTTCCCCCGCCCTATCGGTAGCCGTCACCACAATTTCCGTCTGGCCCTTATATATCGGCGTCAAGAGAAGCTCCGCCCCCTCGAGTACGACTTCCAGTATCTCCTGCTCTCCGTCATCGAACGCGAATGTCAGTTCGTCGCCATACGGAATATCGGGGTCGCTGAAATAGCTGTCCAGCGCCACCGTCTTGCTGAACCCTTTACCGGTCGAAGTGAACAACTGCGTCTCTATGCCGCGATACGAAGGTGCCACATTGACGTGCGGAAGCGTAGTAGCTTCATCCGTCACCTCATCCGACACGTTTCCGTACCGGTCTTCCACGCTCATCCGCACCCGATAGGTCTCTTCGGCCGCCAATTGAAGTTCGGTCGTGAAGATTCCTCCTGCAGGCTGGATATTCGGAAAGGTCTCTTCCCTCCACTCGCCCGTCGTACCATCTCCGTTGACCGGCGCATACCCGAGCCTGATTTTCGACACGGCATCCCCATTGCCATCGGCGGGCATCGCAGCGGCTATCGCCATCCCGTCAGGCAGCGGCGTCAATGTCAGCTCCTCGACGCTTCCCGGTTTTATGCCTGGATTTTCGAGCAGAATCAGCGAAGCATCCACCAACCCGGCACCCAATCCGTCGGCATACGGTTCGCCGGCGACATACTCTCCCACGGGCCGGAAGCTGCGCAGCAGAATCTCCCGGCAGCGTTCGGCCGTAAAACCGGGCGTATCCACACCGTAATAGGACACTATCAGCGCCGCCACACCCGAAACATGGGGACATGCCATCGACGTTCCCCACAGATAGGCATAGCCGCCGTTGATATAGGTGCTGTAAACCTGTTTCGGGTCCTCCGGATTGGCCGAACTCGCCCCTCCGGGAGCGAAAAGGTCGGCCGCCGAGCCATAATTGGAGTACCCGGCTTTCTTATAATCAGGGCCCATGGCCGTCACACCGACCACCTCTTCCATATCGCCCGGATTGCCTACATGGGAGTAACTGCTGTTACCAGCCGAAAAGCAGACCACACCGCCCTTCATCGGTCCGGTCTGAACCCCATTTTCATCCGTACCGGCCTCCCGGATAAAGTACTGAATGGCCCGCTGCATCGACAGCGGCGTCTCGATACCATTGTATCCCCAACTGCACTGAGCGATAACGGCGCCGTTATCGGCAGCATAAATGAACGACTCCTCCGTAACGCTGCCCACCTCCTGACCGTTGGCATCGGTATCGTAGTTCTGACACGACATCAGCCGGACACCGTCACCCACACCCGTACCGCCGGCCACACCGCAAACACCGATACCGTTGTTATTGACCGCAGCTACCGTACCTGCCACATGTGTACCGTGGAAATGCTGGGTTATCGTTCCCGAATCGGTATAATAATTCCATCCATAAATGTCATCCACATAACCGTTACCGTCATCGTCCACGCCGGGTGTACCGTTCATCTCGGCCTCGTTTGTCCACATGTTGGCCGCCAGGTCGGGATGGTCGTACTGTATGCCGCCGTCGATAACGGCCACGACAACCTCCGGTCTCCCCGCCCCTATCTCTCTCCAGGCTTTGAACAGGTTGATGTCTGCACCCGCCACCGAGCCTTCAATCGACCCGTCGTTGTTGTAATGCCACTGCCGGGAGAGTTCCGGGTCATTGAAGGGAGCTGGTTCGGGCCTCGCCTCGCCTTCGGAAAACGGCCGGTACAGCCGGTCGGAAATATCCGGCACCACATGTGCCTCGGCGAGCCTCACGCGATACACGGGCTCGACGACATCGACACCCGGCAACGAAACCATTTCGGCCCGGGCCCGGGAAACGGGCACTTCGTCGGCGATTCGGATATCGTACCATAAATGGAGCCCGTAACGGCGGTGGCGTTCTTCGAAACGGCCTCCGTCACGGAAGACACGCCTGATTTCCGTCGCCCCCAGTCCGGCTGCGAGTTCGTCGAGCCGCACATCTCCCGAATCGAAACCGCCGCGGGTAAAAACCCCGGTACGCAACGGCTCCGAATCATCCGCCAGTTTTATCCTTATCCATCCCGGCACGATTTCAGCAGAATCGTCAAAATCCGCAGCCTCTCCCTCACTGCTTCCGCCTCCATTCATCATAAGAGGGTCCTTCGTACAGGAAGAGAAAACCGACAAGGCAACGGCCGCCATAGCCACCAGGAATCTGAAATCCATATAAGTATGAATTAAATACTGTATCCGGAAGCATCCTTTCGGAACAGGTATCATCAAGATACGGTAAGCATATCAAGCAAAAATAACCAAAATATGGAAATATGTCATATCCAGACCATATTTTCTCGCCTCCCGGCCCACCGCACTTTCACATAACAAAATGATAGCCAATACATACACCAGGAAAAATATTTCCGCATCCGTCCACACGGCAACCTTTCGGGCACCGGCGGCATACGTGCCGCCGAATACCCAGAAAGGGTATCCGGACGATGCCGGATACCCTTTCTCAATTCTTCCGCCGGAGATGCATCCTCCAGCCGCAGGCGCACGCTATCGCTTGACGAAAGTGCCGTTCCCTGCAATTCCGCCCTCCGTTTTCACCGATAACGTATAGATACCCGGAGCAAGTGCCGACACGTCGAGCGTCCCCGTTCCGTTCCCATCGAATTCCACATTTTCGGAGAGCACCCTGCGGGCCGCCGCATCGTATATCACGGCTTCGGCACCGACGCCTGCCGCAGCAGCGAAGTGCATGGAGAGCGTCTCCCCTACAGGATTGGGTGCAATCAGCAGACCGCCATCACCGGCCGGTACACTGCCGACCTGTACCGTCAGTACTGACTGCGCCGATTCGCCGGCCAAGTCGGTGGCGGTCACGGTCACGGAGGCCGTACCCTCGGCTATCGGTTCCACGACGAGGCTCCCCTCCTCAACCGTCACGCCCACAACCGCTTCATTCGTATTGGTGAACGAGAACGTGAGCACATCTCCGTCCGCCAGGTTGGCATCTGTGAAATACTCCGAAAGCACGAATGACTGCCTGTATTCGGCGCCGGTTCCCGCCATACGAACCGTACCGAACTCTTTGGTCGCCCTCGGCTTGATATTCTCGAAGGCATTCTCCAGCACAGTGAACTTGAACGAAGATTCCACATACAGGCCGCCCTTGTCCGTAGCACGTACCGTGATGGTACTCTCGCCCTGTTTCAGGGGAACGAGTTCCAGGTCGGAACCGTTGGTCATAACGACGCTGACCACATCCTCATCCGATGAAGTCACGGTAAAGGTAAGCGCATCGCCGAAAGCTTCGTCCGGTTCGATGAAGTAATAGGCCAGCTTGAACTTCTTGGAGTATTTCTCTCCGGCCTTCGCCGCTTCCACATCGAGGAAATTGGCTTTCTGCGTCGGCGGACGGTTCGTATGCTGCAAGGTCGTCGCCTCGAACTCCACCGTACTGCCTTCGTTGCCGAAGCGGTCTACGGGCGTCATCCGGAAGGCATAGGTCGTAAGCTGCACGAGCATCATGCGGTATTCGTAATCCTCGCCCGCATCCGCGGTATTCACGAGGTCCATCGTCTGCCATTCGCCCGTACTGCCGCCGCTCTTCTCCGCATATTCGAGACGGTACTTCACCACGGGCATGCCGTTGCCGTCGGCCGGCACGCGGCAATATATCCTCACGCTGTCGGGCAGCCCTTCGGCACCGTAGTTCTCCAGGGCACCGGGGCTCACTCCGGGGTCTTCGAGCGTGATGAGAGAGGCATCCACGAGTCCGACACCTATCTGGTTGGCATACTCGCCGCTGACCACCGGACTGATGGGACGGAAGCTGGCCAACAGCCGCTTGCGCAGGTCGTCGGACGTAAAGCCCTCCTTCCCGTATTCGGAAACGATGAGTGCGGCGACACCGGACACATGCGGAGTAGCCATCGACGTTCCCTCAATGTAGGCGTAACCGCTGTCAGTATAGGTACTGTAAACGGCATACGCCTCGCCGAAGTTTTTCTCACCGCCGGGCGCAAGGATGTCCACCTCCGGAGCCCAGTTCGAATAGCTGGCCTTGTTGTAATCCGGCGCCATCGAAGCCACGCTGACAACCCGGTCGTAATAACTGGGGAACTTCAGTCTGTTCTCACCGGAGTTGCCCGCAGCGAACATGATGAGTCCGCCCTTCATGGGGCCCGTCTGCACTCCGTTCTCATCCATGCCGGCGTTGTCGATGAAGTAATCGAGCCCCGCCTGCAGGTCGGGAGCGAGGTCCGGAGAGGAGACCTCCCAGCTGCAGGAAGCAATGACCGCTCCGTTGTCGGCCGCATAGGCAAACATGTCCCAGTTGGGAATCGTCTGCCGGTTGTCCGCCGACCATCCGATAGTCATTATCCGCACGCCGTCGCCGTTACCCGAACCGCCCGCGATTCCGCAGACTCCCTCGCCGTTGTTGTTCACGGCGGCAATCGTACCGGCGATATGCGTCCCGTGGTATCCGGGCACTATCTCGCCGCTGTCGTAATTCGGAGCGAAGTTCCATCCGTACAGGTCGTCCACGTATCCGTTGTCGTCATCGTCCACGCCTTCTGTGCCGTTCATCTCGGCCTCGTTTATCCACATGTTGGCAGCCAGGTCGGGGTGGTCGTACTGCACGCCCATATCCACCACGGCCACGATGACATCCGGACGGCCCGTATTTATCTCCCATCCTTTGAACAGGTTGATGTCGGCCCCTTCGACCGCCTTCTCCAGTGAACCGTCGTTATAGTAGTGCCACTGCTGGGGCAGACCAGGGTCGTTAAAAGGATACTCCTCCGGCGACAGCACCGGCCGAGAAGCGTCCAGCGCAGCCGGTTTATACTTCATGTCGGCCGCCATGGCGGGAATCACCCTGTGGTCCGTCAGTTTCGCCTTGTAGATGGGCTGTACGTGCGCCACGCCGGGCACGGCGGCGATTCCCGCCTCCGCCCTCGATACGGGCACATCCTCGCCTATCTTTATGTCGTACCACAGGTGCAGACCGTACCGGCGGCGCCTCTCGGCAAAACGGCCCCCGTCGCGGAAAACGCGGCGAATCTCGGTCGCACCCAGCTCCTGCGCTATCTCATCCAGCCGCGGGTCGCCCGACTCCACCTCCCCGCGCGTGAATGCACCGACACGGAGCGGAGCGGCATCGTCGGCCAGCTTTATCCTGACCCATCCGCTGACTATGTTATCATCGTCCGGCACCGATACGTCCGGAACGTCCCGTTCGGGAGCTTCGGACAACACCGGTTCCTTCGTACAGGACCACATAGCCGCAGCAGCCAATAAAAAAACAGAAATCCTTTTCATAACATTAGAGTTGACAATTATTTGGTGTATTTATCCCATTCATATATATATTTAACGCCAGTCTGCCCTCCGATAGTACGGATGCCCCTATCCGAACACATTCCCCCTGCCGCTAATCCGCAAGTTCGGCCCGGTACACGAATCCGGCATACGCAACTGCCGGCAGCGCCGCGAACACCTGCACGACCTCCGCGACAGGCATCCTGCCGTCGGTACGCACCTCGTACCACAGGTGCAGACCGTACCGGCGGCGCCTCTCGGCAAAACGGCCGCCATCCGAAAAAACCCGGCGCACCTCGACCGCACCCACAGTGTCCAAAGCCCGGTCGAACCACCCGATACCCGTATCGGCCGCTCCTGCCGCAAAACGCGCTTCACGAGGCAACGGCACCGTATCGGCGAACCGTATCCTTATCCGGTCGGTCGCTGCCGCCTCTCCCGCTCCGGAAAGGGTATCCGCAACGAAAGGCGGCTCCGCCGCCCCGTGGGAACGCCCCGCACAGCACAGAAACGGAAACACCGCCATAAAGATAATCAGAACTTTTTTCATGGCAATAGCATCCTATTCACGGTTGTTCCTCACAGCCCGTCTCCGGATACGCCTCCCGAAGCACAGCACCGCATTCCGCGGCGGACTCCCGACCGCAGGAACCTTTCAGGTTCCGCGCTGCAGGCTCCGAAAACGGACAGACGCCGGTATCCGCAGCCGGACGACAAAGAGAGCGGACGGCAGGCTGAAGTCTGCCGTCCGCACGCTCTCATGCTTTCACGAACGTACTGCGAAGCTCGCGTCCGTCGGCCAGTTTCACCCGCACCGTATAGCTGCCCGGAACGAGACCGGAAACGTCGTACCGGATGACATCCTTCAGTTCGCCTTCACTGCCGAAGGCCGCACCGTCCAGGCGGACAACCTCCCGTGCAGCCGAATCGTACACCCTGATATCGGCCCGTTTGCCCGCTTCGCCGCCGACGCCGATGAACAGCGCATCCGGAGCCGGGTTCGGGAAGAGCGTCAGTGCGCCCTCGGTCAGTTCCATGCCCTCCTCAGGCGGTATGGGCGTCGGCGGGTCCTCCGGGAACCGCTCCTCAAGTACCTTGACCGACATGTTCTTGACGATACTCTCTCCGGCCAGGTCGGTCACCGTCACCGAAACATAGGTCGCCCCCAGCTTCAGGCCTTCGACCGTCAGCATGGAACCGCTGACGCTGACCGTAGCCACACTCTCGTCGTTGCTTCTCGCAGCATACGACAGTTCGTCCGCCGGCAGGTCGGGGTCCGTAAAATAATCGCTCAGCTCCACGGCAGTCACGAAAGGCTCCTCTCCCGCAGCATCGGGCAGTTCCACGCCAGGCAGCGGCTTCTGTATCGCCGGCGGACGATTGATGTGGTCTATCGTCCGACCCTCGCCGCCGACATAGCCGGACTCGTTTCCGAACCGGTCTATCGCACCGGCCTCAAACACATAGGTCGTCGCATCCGTCAATCCGGAAACCTCGTATTCCAGCGCCTCGCCCGGCGACATCCGACAGGGTATCGTCACGGAGGTCCATGCTCCGGACTCCGCACGCGCCTCCTCGGGGGCATAACGCAGGTTCACGTAAGCGATGCCCATACCGTTCCCGTCGGCGGGCAGGCCCGTAACGGATACCGTCAGCCGCTCCTCCACCGTACCTTCGGCCACTTCGAGCCCTGCCGGGGCTTCGGGCGGCACTCCGGGATTTTCCAGTTCCATCAGGGAAGCATCGACAAGCCCCGCACCGAGCCCCGCCGCAATGTCCGGCCGAGTCTGCCACATATCCACATTGCGGTAACTCCGCAGCAAAATCGTCTTCAGCTCCTCGTTGGTGAAACCGGAAGCATTCGCACCGTAATGCGACACGATGAGGGCCGCTACGCCCGACACATGCGGACAAGCCATGGAGGTACCGCTGTGGTAGGTATAGGTATTGTCCAAGCCGGTGCTGTAAACCTGACCCTGCTGCGGAAATGCCGCATCGCGTTCACCGGCACCACCGGGAGCGAAGATATCCGCCTCGGTTCCGTAGTTGGAATAGCTCGCCTTCACATAGTCGGCCATCATGGAGGTCACCGTAATGACTCTCGGGTCGTCCGAAGGACACCCCACCTTGGGACTGAATTCATTCCCCGCGGCGAAGATGATGACGCCCCCTTTCATGGGCCCGGTCTGTTCGCCGTCGGGCCCGATACCCGCATTGTCGATAAAATAGTCGAACGCCACCGACATGTCCTCGGGCAGAATATTAATCATGGGATAGTTCCAACTGTTCTGGCTTATCACGGCCCCGTTGTCGGCGGCGTAAACGTAGCCCGTGGGAGTCGCCGTACCATACCCCATATAGTCGTATATCGCACAGGTCATTATCCGCACGCCGTCGCCGTTGCCCGTACCGCCGGCCACACCCGAGACACCGATGCCGTTATCGTTCACGGCAGCGATGGTACCGGCCACATGGGTACCGTGCTCACCGGGCTCCACATCGGGCGACTTCTTGTAGAAATCATAGCCGTGTATATCGTCCCTGTACCCGTTGCCGTCGTCATCCTTGCCGGCCGTACCGTTCAGTTCGGCCTCGTTCACCCACATGTTGCCCTGCAGGTCCTCGTGTCCGGAGAAAACTCCCGTATCCATGACGGCGACGATTACCGACGGGTCGCCGGCACCGTACATCTCCCATGCCTCGAACAGCCCGATATCGGCCCCCTCGACAGCGACCGTTTCGCCTTCGGCATTGGTCATCGTACCGTCGTTGTCGTAATGCCACTGCATCTTCAGACCGGGGTCATTGAAAGGCATCTCGCGGGAACTGCCCTCCCAAGAGGAAGGTTCGCTCACCTCCGAAGGCAGCGGATAATCGGCACCGTCCAGTGCGACTATCCGATAAATCGGCTGTGCATGCCGCACGCCGGGCAGTGCAGCAAACTCCTGCTCCGCACGGGATACGGGCACCTCGTCGCCGAGCCTGATATCAAACCAGAGATGGAGCCCGTATTTCCGGTGACGTTCCTCGAACCGGGGGTCGGTCGGGAACACTTCCCGTATCTCGGTCGCCCCGAGGCCGGCCGCAAGTTCGTCGAGTAGCGGATTGCCCGAATCGGCCTCGCCCCGGGTAAAGACGCCCGTCCGAAGCGGGGCAGCCTCGTCGTCGAGCCTTATCCTCACCCATCCGGGCACAATAACGTTGTTGTCGTAACCGCCGACATCCTCCCCTTTCGGCGGGACATCGGAAACGACGGCATCTCTCGCACACGATGCACAAAGAGCAGCCGCCGCAAGGAACAACAGATTCAAATACCGTTTCATTCGATAGTAGGGTTGGTTGATAAATGTCCGCCGCAGGCAGGATACCCGCACCGACGGCCGTTTGCGAAAATATAAAAAATATGCCACAATATCGTTACCCCTGAAAACAAAATGACCTTCCGCCGCAAATAACCGTCCCGGAGATACCGGCCACAGAAAGACAACGGAGCCGGACCCGACCGGGCCCGGCTCCGCCGTTCCATTCGTCCGGCGGTTTTACCGTTTCATGAAGCTGCCCGTATAGCGGTGACCGTCGTGCTCGACCACGACCGAATAGGCTCCGGGAGCGAGGCCGGACACATCGTTGCCGGCTGCCACGCCGTTACCGTCGAGCGTCACGGAGAGATTGCCTACCTGACGGGCGCCGGCATCGTATATCCGAATGCCGGCCGCCCCTCCGGTCGCTCCGCCCACACCGATATTGAGAACATCATCGGCCGGATTGGGATAGAGGCTGATGCTTCCGGCGGGTGTCTGCGGGGCGGTACCGCCTCCGGGATTCGCCGTCACCGTCACCTCGACCGTCCGCGTATCGGATGCTCCGGCGGTATCGGTTCCCGTCACCGTCACCGAAGCGTTGCCCATCTTCAGTCCGGTAACCGTCAGGACATTGCCGTTCACTGCCACGGATACCACATCCGGTGCGGAACTTACGGCCGTATAGGTCAGACCGCCCGTAACGCCGAACAGTTCATCAAGCGCGATGTTTCCGGAGAAAGCGTTCGCACTGTCGGGCAAAGTCACGGTCGTCCCCTCTCCGCTGCCGGCAGGGTCTGCCGTAACGGATACGCCCATATTTTTCGAAATGGACAGTCCTTCACGGTCCTTCACGGTCACGGAGATGAACGTATCGCCCTTCTTGAGGCCGGTCACCTCCAGTATGCCGCCCTCCAATACCTGCGCCGTAGCTACCGAAGCATCGTTGCTTTCGGCCGTAAACGTCAGTTCATCGTTGGGCAGGTCGGGGTCGCTGAAGTTCTCGTTCAAATCCACGGTCGCTGTGAAGCTGTTGCCGGAGGGGAGTACCACCCTGCCGAGCGGCTTGGTTATCTCCGGGCTCAGGTTCGTGTGTTCGACGGTCGTACCCCGCCCTTCCGTATAGCCGGCCGATTCGTTGCCGAAACGGTCCACACTCTTCACACGGAACACATAAGTGGTTTCATGCTCGAGATTGCCTACCGTATATTCGCTCACCTCGCCGATATCGGCCCGGTTATAAAGCTCCACCGACTGCCAACCGTCCGCTCCGTCGGCCGTTCCTTCCGGGGCATAGGAGACACGGTACTGCGCTACGGACATTCCGTTGCCGTCAGCCGAAGCGGTGATACGGAGCGTGAGTTTTCGCTCGTCCGTTCCCTCCGCACTCACGGCCTGGGGAGCCTCCGGTGCCGTTCCGGGATTCTCCAGCTCTATCATGGTAGCATCCACCAAGCCCACGCCGAGGCCGTCGGCAATGGCCGGCGTCTTCTGATACTGACCTACGCTGCGATAGCTGCGCAGCAGTATCTCCCTCAGCTTGTCGGGCGTAAAACCGGGCTGCCCCACGCCGTAACGCGACACGATAAGGGCCGCGATACCCGATACATGCGGACACGCCATCGACGTACCCGCCTTGTAACCGTACGCATCGGTGATATCCGTACTGTACACCTGCCCTTCCATGCTGAACTCCGTATCGGTCGAACCGGCTCCGCCGGGAGCGAAGATGTCGGCGGCATCGCCGAAATTGGAGTAACCTGCCTTCATGTAGTTCGGCATCATGGAGGTAACGCACACCACCCGGTCGTCGGCTCCCGGGAAAGAGGGACGCGACGAATAGTCGTTGCCTGCCGAGAAGATGATGATACCTCCCTTCATCGGGCCGGTCTGCTCGCCGTCGGGTCCGATACCCGCATTGTCTATGAAATAATCCATCGCCACGGCCATATCCTCCGGGATGGCACTGTACATCTGGGAATAGCCCCAACTGTTCTGGCTTATCACCGCACCGTTGTCGGCGGCATAACGGTACACGTCCGGGTAGTCGCTCTCCGAAGCGTCGTTCGGAGCGAATATCTGGCAGGACATAAGCCTTGCACCGTCACCCACACCCGTACCGCCGGCCACACCCGAAACGCCGATACCGTTGTTGTTGGTAGCGGCCACCGTACCGGCTACGTGCGTACCATGGCTGCCGGGCTCGATGTTACCGTCCCGCGTCAAACCGTTATAGCCGTATATATCGTTCTTGATGCCGTTGCCGTCGTTATCCTTATTGGGTTCGCCGTTGAGTTCCCCCTCGTTCACCCACATGTTGGCAACAAGGTCGGGATGGTCGTACTGAATACCCATGTCCATGACGGCCACCACCACGCTCGGGTCACCGGCACCGTACATCTCCCATGCCTTGAACAGATTGACATCCGCCCCCTCGACGGCCACCACCGTACCTTCGGTATTGAAAAGCGTACCGTCGTTGTAGTAATGCCACTGCATCGGCAGTCCGGGGTCATCGAAAGGCATTTCAGCGGTACTGCCCTCCCATCCGGACTTATCCGTTACCGCTGCCGGATAAAGGGTATCGTAACCGTCGGCAGGATATATCCGGTAGATGGGACGCACATAGGCTACGCCGGGAAGCGACTCGAATCCGGACTGTGCCCGTGAAACGGGTACATCCTCGTCGAACGTCACGTCGTACCACAAGTGCAGGCCGTATTTCTTGTGACGCTCCGTAAACCGGGGGTCGGTCCCGAAAACCCGCTCTATTTTGGTTGCGCCCAACTGTGCCGCGAGTTTGTCGAGTTCGGGGTCGCCGGAATCAGCCTCGCCGCGGGTAAACGCTCCTGTCCGGAGAGCCGTGGCATTATCTGCCAGGCGAATCCTTATCTTCCCCTTGACTACGTCGCCGACGTACTCCTCTTCATTCCGTTCGTTCCCGCCGCCCGGAGCCGTTCCGGACACAGCAGGGTCTTTCGCACAGGAGGCCAGAATGCCTGCCACAGCGAACAAAGATAAAAAGTATCGTTTCATCATTAAATGGATTAGATTATCCTTCATAGTATAACCGATATTGACCTGCGCTTATTGTTACATGGCGTACATCTTTGCGAAATTAATAAAAGTTCCAACATTTACCCAACAAAAAAGCACATAAAACGTTTCCGGGGGCAAATATCATATCCTGCGGACGCCCCGGAAACCCTATTCAGCCCTCTTTTCCCCTCCTTTCTCTCTCCGATACCGGAACGGCCGGGGGAGGCCGGACCGATTCCGACCTCCCCCGTTTCATCTTCCGCCACGTTTTGGCCGGCCGGAAAGGGCGGCCAAAACGAAGAGCGGCATCACCGTTTCACGAAACCTGCCGTAAATTTATGTCCATCCTGCTCGGCCACCAGGGAGTAGGCTCCGGGGCTCAGTGCGGCGACCTCCAGCCGCCCCACCCCGTCGGCATCCGGCGTTACCGTACCGTCGAAAACCTGACGCGCCGACGCATCGTAAATCCTCACCGCAACGGTCCCCGCCGCTCCGGGGACACGGATATCGACGTATTCGGAGGCAGGATTGGGCCAAAGCGCGAAACCTCCCTCAGGCAGGGGCGTCTCGCCGCCCGTCACGGTCACGAGGAACTGCGACTCCACCGAAGCCCCCGTTCCCGGTTTGCAGGAGATTGTCACCGCAGCACTGCCGGCAGCCACCGGAACGATATGCAAGCTGCCCTGACCGATACTTACCCGCACCTTCGACGGGTCGGAACTCTCCGCCGCATATTTGTACTCCATCCCCTCAACGGCATAGAAATACTCCGCAAGCGGAAGGACGAGCGCATGTTCCTGTCCTACCCCCTCTATCGTCGTATCGGGTATCCTCTTATGGATAACGGAGACGGTAAAACGGTCTTCCGCATAGGCACCGGCCCGGTCGGAAGCCTTCACCACGACCGCAGCGGCCCCTATCCCCACCGGTTCAAACACCGCCACGCTCCCCTCCACGGAGATACGCACGATACCCTCCGGGTCGGACGATACGCCGTACGTCAGTTCATCGCCGAATTCCCCCACGTCCGGGTCGCTGTAATACATCGACAGGTCGAAACGGCGGGCATACCCGGTCCCCACCTGCTGTATGGTAAAATCGTTCACCGAAGCTATCATCGTCGGCGGACGGTTGATATGGGGCAGGGATTTCACGGTCACGGCATACGGTTCCGAGACATTGCCGTAACGGTCTTCCGCCCTCAGCTCCGCGTTGAACTCGGTGTCGCCCGCCACGGTCACGGAATAGCCGAATGCATCGCCCACGCCTGCATTGCACGACATCCTGAGCCGAACGGGTGTCTGCTCCGAACCGGCGGCAGGAGCATAGGAGAGCAGCAGCCACGCAGCCGGGTCGCCGTTCGCATCGGCCGGTATCCGGCAGGAGAAGTGCAATCCGTCCGCGATGCCCTCCACGGAGGGTTCGGCAGGTATCTCGGGAGCCGCGCCGGGATTCTTGTAGTAGTTATCCATCAGCGACGCATCGAGCAATCCGACGCCGATGAGGTTGCGGCACGCTTCCTCCTGGTACTCTCCGACATTTCGATAGCTGCCGAGCAGCACCCTGCGCAGCTCGTCCGCGGTAAATCCCTCGCCTCCGTACTGCGACACCATCAGTGCGGCCACACCGGCCGTATGGGGAGTCGCCATCGAAGTTCCCGACATATAACCGTATCCGCCCTCGGTCACGGTACTGTAAACGCCGCAGCCGGCGCCGTCGGTATCCTCACCGCCGGGAGCCATGATGTCGGCCCCCTGTCCGTACTGCGAATAATCGGCCTTCTTGTAATCGGGCCCCATGGAGGTCACGGCTATCACCCGGTCGTCGGCGGCGGGGTACCATATCCGCCCTTCATACTGCGGGCCGGAGGTGTTGTAGTTCCCGGCGGCGAACATGCACAAGCCCCCTTTCATCGGGCCGGTCTGCACACCGTTCTCATCGGTACCGGCATTGGCATTGAAGTAATCTATCGCCGCACCCACATCGGCCGGCATGGCATCCATATCAAGCACCCAACTGTTGGAGGTTATCACGGCTCCGTTGTCGGCGGCATAGGCGAATGCATCGGCATAACGCGCGTCAGCAGCACCGGGGTCCATCTGAATGGACATGATACGTGCCCCGTCGCCATTGCCCGTACCGCCTGCCACACCGCATACGCCGATACCGTTGTTATTGACCGCGGCTATGGTACCCGCACAGTGCGTACCGTGGCCGCCGGGCTCTATCGCACCGGTATCCTTGTCGAAATTGTAACCGTACACATCGTCCACGTAACCGTTGCCGTCGTCATCCACGCCGGGCGCACCGTTCAACTCCGCCTCGTTCACCCACATGTTGGCCGCCAGGTCGGGATGGTCGTACTGCACGCCCATGTCCACCACGGCCACGATGACCTCCGGACGGCCGGCATTGAACTTCTCCCACGCCTCGAAGAGGTTGATATCGGCTCCCGTCTTCCATGCCCAGGCCGAACCGTCGTTATGGTAGTGCCACTGCTTGCCTATCTCCGGGTCATTGACCGGAGCGGCACCATCGGCGAACTTGGCGCGCACGGGCGTATAGAGGTATTCTGCCGGCAATACGCGGGGATTATCGGCCCACCGTATTCTGTAAACAGGCTGCACATGGCTCACACCGGGAACGGAGGCGAGGTCACCGGCGGCCCTCGTGACAGGGACATCGTCGCCTATCCGGATATCGTACCACAGATGCAGGCCGAACCGCCTCCGCCGTTCAGCGAACCGGCCTCCCTCGGCAAATACGCGCCTTATCTCCGTGGCACCCAACCGGGCAGCCGCCTCGTCGATTGCCCGGTTGCCCGACTCCGCCGCACCCCGCGTGAAACACCCCACACGCAGCGCCCCGGCATCGTCGGCGAGCCTTATCCTCACCCATCCGTCCACATAATTCTTCTCTTCACCGGAAACGTATTCCCGTCCCTGCCCCGCCCCTTCCGGCACCGGGGCTGCCGACGGCTCCCGCGTACAGGCGGAAACCGAAACGGCCGCCAAAGCGGCCAACACCAATCTGGTTCTCATCAGTCATTCAATTTCAGGTTCATAGTATGTTTTTCCGTAGTAGCCCTGCCTCACCCGGCATCCGGCACTCCCGAATACGGTTACGGCTTTACAGTCTCCTCTCTCCGCGGAAGAACGGCCTTGCAGCGCAGTGCTTCCTCCCGGCTGGAAAATCCCGTAAAGCCGTAACCTGTGTCCGACAGCCGGAACTATCGTTTCAGCACAGTACCCTTATAGGTGTTGCCTCCCTGCTTTACCGACACCGTATAGGCACCGGGAGTCAGACCGGAAATACCGTCAATCCGGGCCGTTCCACTGGCATCGAGCTCGGCCGTGGTCTTCATCACCTGACGGGCTGCCGAATCGTAGAAAACGACATCCGCACTGCCGCTGCCGGCACCGCTAAGCGTTATGTTCACGTAATCAGTCGCCGGATTGGGATAGAGCCGAAGAGTCGCTCCGCCCGACTGCGAACCGGGCTCCTGGGCCACCGAAACGAAGAGTTCGTTCTCGGCCGAGTTGCCGCCCCGGTCGGTCACGGTTACCTGCACCGTAGCGTCGCCCTTTTTCAGTCCGGTCACTTCGAGGGTCGTCCCCGTCACGGCGGCCGTCACGACGGACGCGTCACTGCTGACGGCCGAGAAAGTCAGTTCATCGTCGGGCATGTCGGCATCGTAAACATAATCGTTCAAGTCGTACTGCCTTACGAAACTGCCGGCGGCCGGAAGCGTCAGGCTGCCCAACTGCCTTTTGAAAGTCGGTGCGGAACCGGCGCCGGCCAACACCGTCACATTGATGGCAGCCGTCGTGGAAGCACCGCGCGTATCGGTAGCCGTCACGGTCACCACGCAGGAACCCTTGGTCAACGGAATGACGGCCAGTGTCCGCCCGTTTCTCAGTTCGGTTCTCACCACCGCATCGTTGCTGTTTTCCACCGTGAATGTCATCTCGTCTCCATACTGGGCATCCTCATCCTCGAAATAGGTCACGAGCGTATAGAGCCTCGCATAATCCTCGCCCGCCTGGCGTATCTCCACATCGGAGAACTCCCGGAGCAGCGTGGGCGCATGGTTCTCGAACTCCAGCGTTTCGGACTGCAGCTCGATGTATTCGGATTCATTTCCGTAACGGTCTACGGCATTCATCCTGAATTTGTATTCGGCCTCACTCTTGCCGGGGAACATATAGACGAACTCTTCGCCGGCATTGTAGGTGTTGGAGAGTACCGTTCTGGTCATCTCGCCGGCCGTGCCGTTCACCACCTCGGCATACTCGAAATTATACTTGACTACGGGCATGCCGTTGCCGTCCACGGGCACGGGTCCCGTTATCCTGACGGAAGCCGGAGCGGGTATCGCCTCGAACTGCGGCTTCTCGGGTCCCTCCTCCGGCACCTCGGTCAGTGCAAGAGTTACGTCGATGAGGCCGTTCCCGATACCGCCGTGGTACTTCGGGTCCATCGGTTCGCTCAGCGGACGGCAACTGCGTTCGACCTTGTTGCGGAGTTCTTCGGCCGTAAAGCCTTGCCCCTTGAATTTGGAGAGTATCAGCGCGGCGACGCCGGAAACGTGCGGGCAGGCCATCGAAGTGCCGGCGCTGTAGGCATACCCGCCGTTGGGATAGGTGCTGTAGACGCCCCATATCTCCGGTCTGTTATACTCCCCGCTGCCTTCCTGGTTCCCTCCGGGAGCCAGGACATCAATACCTTCTCCGTACTCGCTGTACCATGCGACCGTCATATCGCCGTCGATGGCCCCTACGCCTATCACATCCTTGTATTTGGCCGGATAGAAAACCTTATCCGTCCCGGAGTTTCCTGCTCCGGCTATCACCAAACCGCCCTGCATGGGCCCCGTCTGCACGTCGTTGATACCGTCTCCGTCCGTATCGTCCCATCCGGCATTGGCCTGGAAATAGTCGATACCGTCTTTGGTCGCCTGGTCCATACCGGTCTGACTGATGGTCCAGCTACAGGAGGCAATCACCGCCCCGTTGTCGGCAGCATAGGGGAATACGTCGTTGAACGGTATGTCGTCGGCAGCATCATCCCGCATCACCTGCAGCGTCATGAGCTTTACGCCGTCGTGGTTGCCCGTACCGCCCGCCACGCCGCATACGCCGATGCCGTTTCCGTTCACGGCCGCGATGGTACCGGCCACGTGGGTGCCGTGCGTCCCCGCCTTCAGGATACCGCCCGGTTTGTCGTGCGGATAGTAGTTGGGCATGAAGCAACCGCCGTATATGTCGTCGTAGTAACCGTTGTTGTCGTCATCCTCGCCCTTGACGCCGTTCAGCTCCGCTTCGTTAATCCACATGTTATCCGCCAGGTCGGGATGGTCCCACTGTACGCCGGAGTCTATCACCGCCACGATGACCTCCGGGTCTCCCTTGGTACCGAGTACCTCCCAGCCCTCGAACAGGTTGATGTCGGCACCGGCCACCATGCCCTCTATCGAGCCGTCGTTGTGGTAATGCCACTGCTTGGACAGGTCGGGGTCATCGAACGGCAGTTCGCCCGCCGCCACCGACCGGCGTGCCTGCGCAGCCGCGGGCACATAAACATACTCGGCCGGAACAATGGGGCCGCCCAACAGTTTCACCTTATAAATAGGCTGTACGTAAGCCACTCCAGGAAGCTCCGCGATGGAGGCTTCGGCACGGGTAACGGGTATATTCTCGTCGATTTTAATATCGTACCAGCGGTGCAGGCCGAACCGGCGGCGCCTTTCGGCGAACCGGCCGCCGTCGGCATATACCCGGCGTATTTCGGTCGCTCCGAGCTGGGCCGCTATCTCGTCGAGCCGCGGGTCGCCCGACTCGACTTCGCCGCGCGTAAAGGCGCCTACCTTCAGCGGCTGCGACTGTTCGTCCAACTTAATCCTCACCCAACCCCTTACGGCAACGTCGTCGCTGTAATGGGCATAATCCCGGTCTTCCCCGGAGGTCTGGCCGACGCCATCCCCGGCAACAGGTTCTTTTACGCACGAAGCGCAAAGTGCGGCCATAGCGATAATGGCCAGATAAGCATTGAATTTCATTCTCAAAAAGAGTTGTAGTCCGTTTTTATTTACATTCACATATCAATTAAACGAGTTAAACCCGCCATGGGTTGCCTGCGAAAATATAAAAAATTATCCCTTTTCCCACATTTAATCCCGTTTATTTGATAAATAACGGGGCAAAAGGGGCTCCAAGCCCCATGCGCTCTCCTCCTGGCAGTACCGGCAACAGACGGAGCGGCCGGCATCCCTCCCGCCGCAAAGGGCAGTCCTGTCCGCCGCCCGCAGCCGAAGATACGGGCCCGCCTAAAAAAATTCTTTCTACCTTTGTATCCGGACGGGCCGCGACAAAGCGCCTTACCGGACGTCTCGCCCGCCGCCCGTTCCGTTTTCATTCCGTACAAGACATCATGGAAGAGGAGATAAGGATAGACAAGTGGCTGTGGGCGGTCAGAATCTTCAAATCGCGCAGCGATGCCGCCGAAGCCTGCCGCATGAACCGCGTGACGGTGAACGGCAGTTACTGCAAACCCTCGCGCGAGCTGCGCGAAGGCGACACCGTGGAGGTACGCAAACTTCCCGTGACCTACTCGTTCCGGGTAAAGGGGCTTGTCTCGAACCGGCAGCCGGCCAAGAACGTTCCGCTCTATGCCGAAAACATCACTCCGCAGACGGAACTCGACAAGCTGAACATCCCGCGCGAAACCATTTTCATCTCGCGCGACCGCGGAACGGGACGCCCCACCAAAAAGGAACGGCGCGAAATCGATGCGCTGATGGACGGCATCTATCTGGAAGACGATTAGTCCTCCGCCCGCGGCCCTCCCTGTACAGAGCCTGCGACAGTCCGGGCCGCAGCACCGGCCTATAAATAAACGAGAGGAGTTCCGCCGGGAACTCCTCTCCTTGTCATCCGGACACGTCCGAAACGCCCCGTCAGAGCACCACGCCCCCGGCCACGGAGAGCCGCCGTTTTATATTCTCGCGCGGGTCGTATTCGGGAAACTCCGCAGGAGCCGCCTCCAGCCGTTCGACGGCGGCAGTCAACGATGTCTCGGCCTCGGCACGTACTCGTTCCCGCAGGAGCTTCAGTGCGGCACCGTCCGTCGGCTCGAAATATTCGCCGCCGAAACGCACGATGCCGAGCCTGCCGAGCCGGACAGCCGCATCGGGCAGCACGAGGTACTTGACGAACAGGGCGAGCGCAGGCCGTACATACTCCGCAAGGAAGGCACCGTACCTTCCCTGTTCCAGCGCACCGTAGAACGAAACGCCGAACACCGGCCGCAGGTACCTGCGCTGTGCCGCCAATACGGCGCTTTCGGTAACGATGGCCGCATCAATCACATCCCCGCCGCCAAAAGCCGCCTCAACAACCTCCGCGGGGGTCATCAACAATTCCATATCACATTCATTCCGTTTAATTCCGCCGTGCATACCGTCCGCAACGGTTGTTCCGCCGGAACAATTTACATAACTTTACAACGACAAAAGACACGGCGCCATGGAAGACATGCTCCTCAGGGAAATCGAAAAGACAGGAAAAGTGCTCGAAGCCATCCTGCTGAAACTCGGCGTAACGACACGGGAGAAGGGGGAAGAGGCCTACGATACCGCACGTACCGGTCTGCGGGAGGGACTCGGCATGGATTTCGATGCCGTACTCGGCAGCGACGACATAGCCGGCGCCCTGACCGCCGGCTACGGTTTCGGCGACGACAACCTCGAACGATTCGCCCGGATACTCTTTCTGCTCGCCGCCGGGGCACCGGACGACGACACCCGCCGCCGAACCGCCTCGGCCGCCGCAGCCCTCTACCAATACCTCGAAGGCCGCAGCTCCTGCTGCTTCTACGACCGGTACTACATCCTCAAGGAGCTCGAAAAGTATCTCTGACACCGCGCATCAGTCGATGTTCCTCATCGCATATTTGGTTATCTGGGCCACGAAGAGCTGTTCCAGTTCATTCTCCGGGTCGTAGTCGAGCCCGTCCGCCTTGCGGGCCTCCCACACTTTCATATAGAGCGGCTTGCTCCGCGTCGGCGGACGGTTCACTACCGCCAGCGAATCGCACTCCTCGCGCAGCACCTCCTCCATAATCGCCTTCAGCGGGTCGAGCAGCTCCTCCTGTGCCGAGAGTATCACCGTATTGAGTGCCACCTCGTACTCGTGCAGAATACGCTCCGCATTGAAACCCGACGCATAGTCGAGTCCGCTCAGCGAACGAAACCACGAATGGGCCACCACGATGTCGGAGGTGGCCTGTTCGTGCAGCTCCTTCCAGTCGCCCTCGTTGGAGGAGGCGATGGGAATGTAACGCGAACCGTCGCCCTCCCCGCAATCCTTTATCATGAACATCACCTGCCCGGGTTTGCCGGCGAACCGCCGTTCGGCCCGGCGCATCAGCTCTTCCGCCTGCTGTTCGTTATCCACGCCCCCGTCGAGAAGCATCACCCCGGAGAGCTGGAAAGAGTTGTCGAGCCGGCTGATGTTCCAGCAGTCGGTCTTGTACGCTATGGCCGAAACGTTCATGCCCGCTATGTAGGACGGAACGCCGTAATGGCCGAACATGGGCTCGTACTCCTTGTAATGGATAACCGCGTGCAGTTTCCCGTCGGCTCCCTCCTCCGTGAGCGGCCACAGCGGAAGCGATTTCGCCTCCTCCGCCGCATACTGCGACCAATCGTGATGCAGCAGCACATGCCGTCCGTCGGCAGCGAGCCGGCAACGCGAAGCGTCCTGATGAAACAACGACAGAAACGATGCTCCGCCATCGGTCACCACCTCCACGAAAGCGTTCCCGAAGAGTACCTTGTCCAGTGCGAGTTTGCGCAGCACCTGCCGGAGCGTCTCCCCGTCGCGGTTTACGCGGCGGATGAAAGCGGCGAGCCTCGGCAGCCCCTCCTCGTGGCTGAAACCCTTGCCGGCGATATAATCGGCCTTGTCGTTCACTATCCGGCGATGGGTGGTCGAACGGCGGAACATCTGCGCCAGGGCATACGGATACAGGTTGTCGCTGCCCCAGCGCCAGAATCCGCCTCCGGTGGCGGCACGCGGCGCCGCCCGGAAAATATCCCGCGCCTCGTTGCGCGGCGTGAAGAGCTTCGGGACATAGGCCGTCTCTCCTTTCTTCTTTTCCATCTGCAATCTGAATTGATTATTTAAGTGAAATCCCGGTACCTACTCCGGCAATGTACCGGCGAACGGTTTCGAGAAAGAGGTGTCCTCGGAACGCAGTACGACCACGGCACCGGAGTCCTCATCGTAGCCGGCCTGTGTATCGAACACCGCCGAAACGAGCCGCAACGGACACTCCCCTCCGAAACCGGGCGACCAACCGACGAGAAACGTCCCGCCGCAGGCGGTGCGCACCAGCGCCACGAATCCGCCTCCGGTGGCGCCAAGCAGCGAAGCGAGCGCCACCGTGCTCCCGGCATCGGCCCGCCGGAGCGCAAACGAAAGTTCGTGTACCACGCAGGCCGGCGCATCTCCCGAAACATACTGCCGGTAACGTGCCGTATCCTCCGCAAATTCGTATCGGGCGAAAGCGGCCCCTTCACGCAACCTCACCGCACCGAATGTACCCGTCGCACCGTCGTAGGTACAGGCGGCTATATCGTCCGCCGCCGCGAGCCACACATCCGAAAGGCCGCCTTCGCACCGCTCCGGCGGCCTCGTGAATCCGGAAACTCCCATCGCTGCACGGAAAGGTTATTGGGCATAGCCGAGCGACACGAGTTCCGGCAGCAGGTAGTCGCATCCGGCCATGAATATCGCCCGCTGTCGGTTCTCCATCAGGTCGGGATTATACCACATGCGCACCTCCGAACCGGGAAAATCGCCCGTGTTGAGCGCCAGCGCAAGATTGCGCCGGTCGGTCAGCAGGATGAACGACACGCCGAGGTCGTAGTATTTGGCCAGGTAGCCGCCCAGCTTCATGTCGATGACCGGAATCCCTTTGAACATGAGGCTGCCGGGCCCGTCCTGCCGGACACGGTACGCCGCTTCGTTGTCGGCGACCTCCAGGCTGTCCTCGTAGGCCCCGTACACGTCGGTGGTCACGAAAAAGGCGAGCTGGCCCTCCGACCGCATGTTGCGCAGCTCCTCGGAAGCATTGTCCCATACCGACCTGAGACGTTCGTCCGCATTGTCGGCCGACACCGATTCGTACATTTCTGTCGGTATCTCCTGCTCCTCCGCATCGGAAAGGATGCGGTGCAGGAAGCCGTCGAATGTATTCAGCCCCTCTTCGCGCGCAGTCTTGCCCAGCCACATGGTGGCACGCACGCTCTCCATGATGGCCTGGCGGAAAAGGGCCGTTTCGGCCGCTTCGAGTTCCGTACCGGTCAGGTCGTCGAGCTGCGTCAGGACACTCTGGGCAAGGCTGTCGTACACGAGCGAAAAATACTCGTCGGCCGAATAGCTCATCTCGGCCTTCACGCGGTGAAGCTCAATCGTCTTCGTGTAACGCTCCGCCGAAGCCGAACCGTTCCACCCCGCGCTCGTATATTTATGGAGCACGTCGTCGGGACGGTGCCAGAAATGAAGCCTCGTCGGAGCGGGCATGTTGTACATCACCTTGATACCCAACTCCCTCGCACCCTCGTCGGCAAACAGGGGACGGAAAAAGATATTCTCCAGCTCCTTGCCAAGATAGGTCTTGGCATTCTCAATCTTACTCATTGTCGTCCAATCGAATTTAAAAGTTTGCAATATACGGCCCTCTTCAAGGCAGGGCCGCTCCCGCCTCTTCCGTATCCGGTACGCTGCCGGTACCTCCGCCCGCCGGAAGGAGGACGCACAACCCCGCTCCGTCCGATGCTGCGGACCGTCAACTCCGTACCCGCATGTTCATGGCATCCTGGCGATACGCCTCCTCGTTCGGCGTGGGACGGTACTCCTCCGTAGCAGGGTCTTCCACCGCTTTCGTAAGCGTAGGAAGCGCCTCCTCCTGCCCCGTTCCCCACGAGGGAGGCAACGCGGCATCCGAAGGCAGCCGTCCTTCCGGTCCGGCCGGGACATCGGAGAGACCGGCGGCGACAGCCGTCTCCCCATCCGTTTTGCCTGCCGCAGAAGGGTCCGCCGCTTTCTTCCCCTGCGCCGACAGGAAACGCCTGAAAAGCCTCGACAGCGCCCCCATCCTTCGGACAACGCGTTCTGTAAGGCCGCTACACCGCTCTCTGCCGGTTACATCCGGCGGAGGCGTCAGGCCGAAGAGCCGGCACAGCGTTCCGATATCCCCGCAGCCGTCGGGCATCTCACCCGACGCACAGTTCACAGGCGACGGAATGACCGTATCGGCGAGCCCTGCCTCCACCGTTTCGCCGGGCGTCAGCCACCGACCCTTCCCGCCGTTCTCGTTCATCAGCGCCGCAAACCCGGCAACCGGACGCCCCGAACGCGACGCATAGATGTCCGCTATCCGTTCGTCCGTCCGGTCGAGCAGCTCCTTGGCCGCCGACAGCGACCGGGAGTTCCCCTCCGCCGCACTCTCCGAACAGTGGATGAGATAGAACGCATTCGACGATATTTCGCGGCAGCCGGGCGACGCAGCCTGCGCAATGACGGTAGCCGCCGAAGCCACATACCCGTAACAGCGCGTCACCACCTCGGCACCGAGCCCCTGCAGGGCGTCGAATATCAACAGGGCATCGTTCACATCGCCACCCGCGGAACGGATGTTCACCACCACCCGCGGAGCCTGTACCGCCGCCACGGCAGCCAGCGCCTCCGCGAAACGGGCATAGGTAGCCACCCGCCCTCCGGGCTCCAGAAACTGCGTCTGTTCCGGAACCCCTATCACTCCCTCTATGTCTATGACAGCCTCGGACGCGCTGCCGTTAATCCTGATATCTGACAACATCTCACAAAAACCGTTTAAACCGTATCGCTCCGACCGACGCACGTCAGGCCAGATTGACCTCCTTGTAGTAATACATGCACTTGCGAACGTATTCGTAGGAGCAGCAGAACTTTTCGGCAGCCATGTACATGGCATCGACCTTGCCCGTTCCGCGGCCCACGAGTTCGTTCACATACTCCCTCACCACCAATATTTTACACCGGACCGTATCCACTACACCCATGCGAATGAGCCTTTCGACCACCTCGCCGGCATGATGGTCGGGAAACATCCGCTCCACCTCACCTATCAACTGCTTGTCGTAAACCGTCAATGTCATCGCACTTCGCTTTTCAATCTGTTCCCTATGCCGTCTCCGCACAAAGGCAGAACCGGCCGTTAAAAAAACGTCTGTTCCACGACACCCTTCACGGCGTTCTGCGCCTGGGTAATGTCCGATTCGAGAACATAGAGCGTCGTTCCCGCAAGTACCCTCCGCACGATATCCTCCACTTCGGCCGCCGTGACGGGGCGTCCAGCTCCCTCTTCCGCGCCTCCGCCCGCCGCGGGCCACTCGGCCTCCTGCGTACCGTACATCGTCGTGAATACCGCCGCCTCTACCCGGGCATAGGGCAAGGCCCCGCCCTGCGCCTGCCCTGCCGGAGCGGCGCTGTTTTTCCTTACTGTCATAAAATCAACCGTTTAAACTATCTTCGTAAAAATGCACCGCGTCGAGGGTGAGGAGGGATGGTAGTCGCACACCTCCTCCAGCCGCCAGTTGCTCCACTCACCGTCGACATACAGTCTGAAACGGGCCCGGAAATCCCGCATCAGGTAGTTCGGACGGATAAGTGCTTCGATGTCGTCCGGCCAAAGCCGCACCCAGGCCTCCAGCCGCACCCCTCCGGCGTACACCGCCACCAGACCGTCCCACCAGCGGTGCAGCCCCGCCGCCCCGTCCCGGTCTTCGTAACAAAGCGTACGTCCTGCATCCGACTCTTCCGGCAGCACGCAATCCGACACCCCGCCGCAGGGCGATTCCGGCACGATGATGCCGGAGGGACACTCCGGCGCATGAAATGCGGCGAAAGGATAGGACTCTGCGAAGCCGGGCCAATCCCACCGCTCTCCCCGGGGCAGCTCTCGAAGGCCGAAGTAGTGCACCACCTTGGCGGGAAAATTGAGGTCGTCCGCCCCCTCCGACGACGCATCCATGTCTCCCGCCGCAACTACCGAAGCCGACGGGGCCGACGAGACGAAACCGGTGAGATTGACCGACGTGGTGAAAAGCGGATTCTCGTACACCCTCTCCTGCGACCGTCGCCACGGATTCCCCGTCTGCACGCTCCACCGGCCCAACCGACCGCCGTTGGCCGTATTGAAGGCAGCCGATGCCCCGTCGCCGCTGCAATACTCCCATGTGAGCGTACCGGGCACATCCGCAGCGAGTTCGCTCACCTTCCACGGCCGCGAAAGGTCGAGCCGGTCACTCCAGTCCACCACCGTGTCGTTGCGGTAGAAGAGTTCCCGCGGCTCGGCATAGACCGTCCGCCCCGGCTCGTCGGTGTAGAAACAGAGACCGAACATCTCCCGCAGGGCATTCACCACCTGCATGCGGTTCATGTCGTGGGCCCCCGCCTCGGCGAAAGAGAGCGTATCGCCCAGCACCGGGTGAGGCAGAAAAACCGGACGCACCTCCGCCTCCACCAACCGGAACGGCATTCCCTCATCCGCCCCCGCGAAATAGAGGGTGTCGAAATATTTCGGTGAACCGGGCGTCACGGTCTCGGCAGCACTCCGGAGCGTAACTTCCACCTCCGTCTCCCCCGTCTCGGCGACGTAACCGTCGTAGAGGGCCCAATCCCCGACGAAATCGACGAAACTCCCCGACGCCTCCTGCCGCTGCATCCGCAAGTTCCCATAAGTGCCGGCCACCCCGGTACTCACTTTGACGGAACGCGAATAGAATTGGGCGAGCGTACGCTGGACGACCGTCCCCGTCCCGGTACGGCAGTCGGCGACGAGACGGTACGACAGCCCCTCCTCGTGGTCGAAAACGATGCACAGGAACTCCTTGCCCGTCCGGAATTCGTTCCGTCTGTCAGGAAACCGGTTGGCTATCCGGAACCGATGCAACTGCCCGCCTCCGAGATAAATCCGGTCGAAACCGGCCAGACGGTCACTGCCCGCCATACGGTAGCCGGTGACATAGCGCAGCCTGTACTCGAACCCGACCGCAACGCTGTAAGGGGGAACGAAAACCACCCGCTCTCCGTCGCGCCGAAAACATCCGCCCCGGGTGAATACCCGCTTCAGCGACACACCGTCACGCTCTTCGTCCGGGTCGGCCGTATCGACGATATTCCCCACGGTGTTGTAGGCCGCCAGCGGGTCGGCATACACCCGGCCTCCGCTGTCGGCGGTCGTCGCCGCCTCCCCGAAACGCGCCGCCAAAAAATCCATCCGCGAACGCAACAGGGTCGCGTCGCGTGTGGGGTAGTTGCCGCTCATGTACAGGGAATCGAAATAGGCACTGTCCACGAAAGCGGAGACGAGCCGATACCCGGCCTCCTCGAAAATGGCATGCAGTACCGACCGGAGATGGATGAAAGGGTGGTAATCCGTCTCCGTGAGTACGCGCTGGGCAGGCACGAGCCCGACCGAAGCGTTCTGCGGTTCATAACGCTGTCGCTGCAGGGGCAGCCACCGTACGGGTACCGGCGCCGTCCAGCTCCCGGCGATGGATTCGCCGTCCAGTTTGAAAGCATAATCGGGGAAAAGCGAAGAGAAGGTATGCTGCATGGCATGCACGGCCCACCGCTTTCCGGCACCGATGATATTGAACCGATACCGGCCCCCCTCCTCCTCCCGTTCGCAGGCCGTGAGCATGACATGCCCCTCCATTATCACACAGCCCTCTTGCTCCAGTCTCGCCGTGTGGAGCGAGGCATTGAACCTGTCACGGGCCATGAGCTGTTCGCAGTCGCCCATGAGTTCCCTGTTTCTGGCCGTCATGGGAATCGAGATGCTCTTCGTATATCCCGTCCTGCCATACTCCGGAGAGGTCACCGAAGCCACCGATACGGATACCGACACCGGGCAGGCGGCGTCCATATCCGCCAAACGTCCGTCAATGAATAGTTCCATAATGCTAAAAGTTTTGGGAAAGCCGGGGAGTCCTGTCCCTGACTGTAAGCGTTATCGTTCCGGGTACACCATTACGGAACGCATGCGACAGCGGAAAGACATCCGTAGGGACGAAGCCCTCCTCCTCCACACGCCACACCCGCGGCGAAGCCGGAATGAGGGCGAGTCCTTCCATCCACAGACGCGGCAAATATCCCGACGAGAGTTCCGTACGGTCGGCGAGCCGTACGGAGGCAGCCGCATAACCGTCGTGGTTCAGGAAGGCTTCGCGCGAGGCTTCGAGATACCCGGTGTCCGGACGCCCGAACGTGTGGTAATCCAACCCTCCCATACGGTTGAACCAACAGAGGCGCACCGAACCGGGCTCCCGCGGCTCTATCCGGTAGTGTACTTCGGCGACAGACTCTCCCGCCACCCGCACCGTCACCCGCAGAGCGGCAACTCCGTCGGTTTGCACCCCGACCGCAGCGAGCGTCGTCCGAACCGACGGCATTCCGACGACCAACGTCACGATGCCCCGCGAGGCGATATACTCCGGCGATTCGTACACGTACTCCGCCTCTCCGGACACTCTCCACGAATAAGTCATGCTGCAGCCGGGTACGAGCAGCGAAACCTCGTCGCTCTCGTCCCAGGCAATGGTACGGTGCATGGGAAGTGTAGTGAGCACCTCGTACTCCGAAAGCCGGCGCACGGCCCCCGTAAAGGTTCTGACCGGCGATACCGCACCGCCGCAACCCACCGCGGCAGTGACGAAACGTCCCGCATCCGAAAAGAGGCCGGTACTGTCCGCCGGAAACGGGACGGGCGTCAACAACCGGCGCATGTAGCAGGCGATATTCACCAGCGCCGCATCGCTGCCCGCTATCCGTTTCACGCCGACGGGAGTCTCCGCCCCCACCGTGAAGACCTCCGCATCGACGGTCTCCCCCGACGCGATACCCGTCAGGGTATAGACCAGAGGGCCGAAGACCGAATCGTAATTGTCCGGAACCCCTGAAAACATCACAGCCATACCGTCCTCCCTTCAATCGCAGTAAAACATCTCGGCTTCGAACTCCGCCGCCACGGCCGTCTCGCCCCGCGGCGTCAGAGGTTTCGTTTCGGGCGACACCTTCAGCCCGCGTACCGACCGCACCCGCTCACACGCCCGAACCGCTCCATACAGTGCCGCAGCATCGTCCTCCAGGATGCGCCACACCTCGCGCGAACCGGCATCGTCCGGCACCCCGGCCATCATGAGCCGAAGACGTACCGCATACGTATCGCGCCGTTCCCTCCGCCCCGACACCCTTTTCAACACGGGTACCGTCAGCCATACCGCCGGAAGCACGGTCACTTTCGCTGCCAGCAACGATTCGCTGCCGATATAAAACACATATCCCAAATCTTCCGCGGCACGTTTGAGCACAGCCGTCAAACTCTCCCTCTCCATAACCATATCTCTTGTTCGTTATCAATACGGCGCCCCATACCTTCATCGCCGTCCCTTTCCGGACTGTCAACAGGTTTTCCGATACTTTCACGGCATCGCTCCCTGCCGACGGCACAAAGATAAATAATCAATTAACAATTGTCAATATTTGAATACATGTTTTACTCAAAAAACAAGGGTATAATTTTAGAATCATTGACAAACAAAAGCTTAAAAACAAGACAAAAGAAGACAGCAACCTACAAATACTTCAAAATATGAATTAACCGACAGACAAGACACCGCTACTCCGCCCTGCACATCTCTCCGCCCCGGAGCCGGATACTGCAGACAGTGCTTCGACAAAGCAAACGAAACGGGAAGCCGCACAAAAGAAGCAAATGAAAACCGCACAAAAACGAAGACTGGCGGGAGCAAAGAGAACGAAAGATTCGGCTGCCGATACGGGCAACAGCGTCAGAACAGCGATAGCTGACCGGGCGCACAATGGAAAGTCAGACGGTGATGAGGTGTCAGGCCGTAACGAAGCACGGCCAACCGATGCTGCCGGGTAGGATACCCCTTGTTCGCATTCCATCCGTACTGCGGGTACTCCTCATGCAGCAGCTTCATTCTGTCGTCGCGGAAAGTCTTGGCCAATACCGATGCGGCTGCAATGGAGGCATAGAGGCCGTCGCCGCCCACGATGCACTCGAACGGGATACCGAGCGTGCTCCGGAACCTGTTGCCGTCTATCAGCAGCAGGCCGGGCCGGAAGGAGAGCCGCTCCACGGCCCGCGACATGCCGGCGAAAGAGGCGTTCAGGATGTTTATCCGGTCTATCTCCTCCGGCGAGACCTCGGCGACCGCCCACGCCACGGCATCGCGGAGGATGACATCGCGCATCAGGTAGCGGTTCTTCTCGCTCATCTTTTTGGAGTCGTTCAGCAGGGGATGGGCAAAACCGGGAGGCAGTATCACGGCTGCGGCGAACACCGGCCCCGCCAGACATCCGCGGCCCGCCTCATCGCACCCGGCCTCGGGCACCTCCCGTTGAAAACACTCCTTCAACATGCTCCGCCTCCCAATTGCATTCCCCGCAAAGGTACGAAATTCCCCGCACGGGAATCCCTTCCGAAAGGACAAAACACGGCAGTCCTCCGTTATTCGTCCACAGGGCGGAAGGAATCCAGGGGGGAATCACTAACTTTGCAGGAGTTCCGGCCGAGACCGGAATACGAACCGCATGAACAGACCGGACGTCATCAGGCAACCGTTGGGGGTAGTGGCAGCCACATTCGTGATAATGATGGCATGCGTAGTCATACGTGTGACAACCGCCCCCTACCCCGCGGAAACAGACCTCGCCGCCGACATGCCATTGGGCCGGGCCATCGACTCCCTCTTTCCGACCGGAGCCGCCGCCTGTACCGTCGGTCTCGTGGCAGCCATTTTGAACGCCACCCTCCTGGCCGGAATGATTGTCCGCTACTCGGTTAGCGCGGTGCGCACCTACCTTCCGATGGCCGTCTACGCCATGACCGCCTACGGCATCTGCTTTCCCGCAGGGTCGGTCAGCGCTACGCTGGTTCCGCTACTGTTGATACTCGGCAGCACGCAGATGATAGCCGCCTTCAAACGCTCCTATCAGTTCGAGCATGTCTTCAAATCGGCCTTCTGCATCGGCCTGCTCCCGATGCTCTACGCACCGGCACTCCCCCTTGTTCTCATCGTTCCAGTGACACTCGTCCTCTACCGACGCACGCTGCGCGAGGCGGTCGTCGCAGCGGCAGGCCTGCTCCTCCCCTTCTTCATATGTTCCGTAGTCTGGTGGGGGCTCGGCGACTCTTTCGGCCTCATGGGCCACGAACTTCTCGCCGGTACAACCCTCGGCGAAGACACGGCGCTGCCGGCATTTTTCGGAGAAAAGGGAGTCTGGAGCAAAGTCTATATCGGCCTTTTCGCCGCCCTGACACTCTGTTCCGCCATCATCATCCTGCGCACACTGTCTTCGCTCCGCACAAGGGCCAAAAAAATCCATATCCACTTTCTATGGCTGCTGCTCCTGTGCCTGATATCGCTCCTCCTGCCCGGCAACACCATCGCCTCGCTGGGAGTGCTCGCCGTCCCCTGCTGCGTAACGGTCTCCGCATTCTTCATCCGCTACCGGGGTTGGCTGCCCCTCGCAATCTATACCGTTCTGACAGCACTCATGCTGTATATCAACCTCTTTCCGGGCGTGTGACACAGTCGCTGCCTCTTCCTCCGGCACTATCTTCCTCCCCCGTCCGTCGGCCGATTCCGACCCCATACCGCATTCCGAAGACACCATACAAAGACGAATATTAAAAATATTCGGACATAATTTATACTATATTTAGTGCATTCACTATTCAAATAAAAGAAAACAAACATTACAAAACATACACTTCATACCACCAAATTACGATATTGTATTTTTACAATATCACATCGCATTTACAGTCAACAAATTATACCGACAGGCTCCACTACGGACAATGTGTCGGCAACTATCCTGCCCAGAGGCTGAAGGTTTGGGAAAAATATCCTACTTTTGAATTACACAATAAACAGACTGTCATTGAATTGAGGGAATATGCCCTGTACTTCCGAGGCACTTGCCCGCCCGAAGCACTACGGGTTTTCCTTCATGGCCGCAGCCGCAATGACCGGAAAGGAATCCGACACACAATTCCACACACTCCAACCTTCTACGATACGACGATGGACAGCAAAACCCAGCAGACCCGACAGCCGGTTATAACAAAAACCGTTCAGACACAAAGGATAGGCATACAGGTGTATGCCATCTCCCGTTACGCGATAGGCTATGTCATGCGCGGCCGGAAGTACATCTACTACGGCGACACCCGCTATGAAGTGAAACAGGGCGACCTGTTCTACCTCGACATCGGCAATCACTATATCGAAGATATCCCGGAAGAGGGCAAACCCTACGAGCAGATAACCTTGTTCTATTCACCCGAAAACCTGCACGAGATACTGACCACGCTCAGCATCAACTATCAGCTCGAAATAGACTCCACCCACTCCTGTTCCGCATGCGACACCGACCTGTCGCACGTGTCCTACCCGGCATGGAACATGGTAAAACATTTCTTCAGCAACGTCAATCAATACCTCAAGGAAGACCTGTTCAGCGAAGCCCCCACGGCGGAGAAACTGAAAACTACCGAACTCGTCTACCTGATACTCTCCAATCCGGAGTGCTGCATCAAGAGCCGGATACTGAACGACGCCAACATGGCCGCCGAAGGATTCGAACAAATCATCCAGCAGCACATCTTCGACGGGCTGAGTACGGAGGAGCTGGCCGCCTTATGCCATAAGAGCCTGACCTCTTTCAAGAAGGAATTCGTCAAGCATTTCCACGAACCGCCCCACAAATGGTTTCTCAAACGACGGCTGACCCACTCCCGCCTGCTGCTCGTATCGACCAACAAATCCATCGCCGACATCGCTTCGGAATGCAAGTTCACCAATACCTCCCACTACATCAAGCTTTTCAAACAGGAGTACGGCGTCACTCCTGCCGTGTACAGGAACAACCAGCGCGGGACGACGGCCAAACGGCACGAAGAAGCCGAACAGGAACTCGCCTATAACTGACACCCCTGCCGACCGGGAACCGGCTCTTTATGCACCGGTCGGTCATACATACCCTTCCTGCCCACGGTATCCGCACATACGGCAGCAGCACTTCCTCACCGGTCTGCTGCTGCCGTATCCATATATCTTTCCCGGGAATATTTAAATTATTTTAATAATACAGCTATGTTTTTTAATAATTAATAAAAATCAACTAACAACAAAGCAGCGGATAAAAAAATAATCCATCCGTATCTTCAATTTTCCGAGCATTTTTTTGGGACATTAGAATTTTAATTTTATTTTTGTTACGATGTTTTACGGAATGAGGTTTCCGTACCTCATTAACCTAACTGACCTAACCTGATGAAATGGGGTAGACGTGAGTCTTCCCCATCTTCATTTTTATGCTCTCCGGGATGCCGGGCCATGCTCTGCCGCATCACCTTTTGAAGCTGAGCGCCCTTATCTTTTTGGAGAGCGTACCGCAAATCTCCCGTTCAGCGATACCCGTGAGCACATCCGGCGCGTCATGCCACCGATTGGTCCGGAAAATACGCCGATAGGAAAGCAGGTCGTGCGCGAACTCCGGCCAACGCGCCACCCAGTCCACAGGCATGCAGATATTCCGGAGTACCGCCGAAGCATTGGAAAGAATACGCGCCTCCTTGTTGGCGCTCTGACAGAACCATCCTATCCGGTGATTGGGGCACAGCCGCGACACGGCCCGCGCAAAGCCGCGCCCACCGTTATTGCTCTCCACCAGCACGTCGCATCCCGGGACCTGTTGCAGCATCGCGGCCACCACTTCTTCGGTCACCTCCATCCCCTCCCGCGAATAGACGACCTCCGTCACATAGATGCGCCGCTGTGCATCCACCGCATAACAGACCGAACAGAGATAATCGTCACCCGTATCGGCCGTATCCGTATAGTTCGCATAACGTACTAGGGTCTCCGGCAGTTGTTCATACAGCATGAACCGGTCGCCGTACAGCAACCCCTGCGCCGCGGAGGGATGTCCCTGATACATGCACTCGAAACGGAGTGGGTCGAGTTTCATCCGTTCGGCGAGCAACCCGGTACTATGACGTTCCCCCCACAGCGGTTCTCCCTCGGACCGAGGGTCTATCTCGGTCGGCGGCGAACGTTTGACGGCTTCGAAATTCAGCAGCAGCCAACCGTTCCCGTTTTCCCGTTCGATTTGGTTCCACGACTTCAGCTCCGTCACCTCCTCTTTGGCGACCAGCCGGCCTATAAGGTCCTCCTCATGCCACCGGGTAAATACGATAAGTTCGCGCGAAGCGTTGTGCATCCTCGTCCTTACCACCGAAGTGTACCACTCCCAACAGTTCTCCCGAATCAGCGGCGAGTTGGCCTCCATGGCATCCTTATACAGGTCGTCCAGAATGAATACATCCACCCGGTTTCCCGTCAGGGAACCTTCCCGGCCGACCGAAAGGAGTTCGCCGCTGCAGCCTATCACTTCCGCCATATCCGCCGTACGCACATAATCCGACCGTTCTCCCGCCCGTTTTATCGACGTTCCGGGAAATAGGGCTCGATACAGGGCCGAATCCATTATCCGCTGCACCCGCTTATTGAACCTGTTGGCCAATGCGGCGCTGTACGATGCAATGGCTATTTTCAGGTCGGGGTCCAGCCCCAGCATATAAGCCGGCAGCAGCGTCGTAGCCCCCAGGGACTTGCCGTGCTGGGGAGGTATCGTGACCATCAGCCGCCTGATGCGCCCTCTCGCAAACGCCTCCAATACCTGGTAATACGCCGCATGAAACCCTCCTTTCTCAAGTCCCGGAAACACCCTGTCGGCAAACTCCGTAAAAGCGGGCACCTCCGTTCTCTCCTCTGCTCTCTCCATCCCTATATCCCTAAAAAAACGGCAGGACATGATACCGCAGGGCCCCGTACCGAGTGTGCCGGTACGGGGCCCGCAATCCGGTACGGTTTCCTACTGCATGACAAGTACGGTATCCTTCAGCCGCTTGAAACAGAAATCATTCAACACCTCCCCGGCGCCCGGCACGACGGTAACGAACTCCCACCACACCGGGACCACATCGCTTATATGGCTCACCGTACACCCCTCGGGCATGGTCTCCGCCTCACGGTAGACGATAAGCGTCGCCGTCAGCGTGGAGTAAAACCCGTCGCCGTCCACATCGATGCTTCCGTTATAGTAATATCCGTCGCCGACCGCCTCCAGCAGAGAAGAAGCCGCCTGGGCATACATCGCCTGCCCTACCTCTATCACACGATTGTCGTCTGCGAATTTAATATCCGCTCCCCCCGAAACAGTTTCTACAAAATCGAATCCTTTCATAACGATTACATTTTTACAAGGCTATCCATACCATTTAAAACACGTCGATTCTATCTTTAACAGTGTTCATAAACTTCCCGTTTCCACGACACTGTGCAAAGTTCACAAATATCACATAACCAATCAAAACAGGTCATTATCGACACCTCTCGACAACACAAAAGAATAGTAAAATAACACAAACCAGCCGAATTTAACGAAATCATTTGGATTATTCCATTAAAGTTCTTAACTTTGCAAGACGAAGGTATAATCAAATATTGAACAAAACAATACTTGAAGCAAAAAATTTCGGATAATGAAAAGCGAACAGGTCGGAGCACGCGTCAAAGAGATGCGTAAAGCGCTCGGAATGAAGCAGGATGAGTTATCGAGTATCCTCGGTATCGGCAAAAGCGCACTCTCCATGATAGAGACGGGAAGAGCGGCCCTTTCCGAACGCAACAAGAACATCCTTATTCAGGAATTGAACCTTAATCCCCAGTGGATAGAGAGCGGCGAGGGGGAGATTTTCAACAGCCCGCTGGAAACGTTCGTCCCTTTCATCCGGCGTACGGACCGGACGCTGCCCATGCAGAGCGTACCTTTATATAATATCGAAGGCACGGCAGGACTTGTCCCGCTCTTCACGGGACAAACCCCCGTCCGCCCGGTGGATTACATCCACATTCCCAACCTGCCCAAGTGCGACGGGGCCATCTACATCGTCGGAGACAGCATGTACCCCTTGCTCAAAAGCGGAGACATCGTACTGTACAAAAAGATGAACAGCATTGACGACATTTTTTGGGGCGACATGTACCTGCTCTCGATAGATATCGACGGAGAGGAGTACATAACGGTGAAATACATCCAGAAATCCGAACACAACGGCTGCATCAAGCTGGTGAGCCAGAACCCGCACCATGCCGACAAGGATGTGAGTATCGACCGCATCAAGGCATTGGCTTTCATCAAAGCCAGCATCCGCATGAACTCCATGAAATAAAAACCCACCCGGGCCCCACCCGAAACGGTACATACCCACACAGCCCGGGAAAGTGCGTCACCATGGCGGACGGTTGCATTATCGGCCTCGGAACCTGAAAATTGACGACAGTACACCTTTCTCCCTGCGTTTTCGGGCCTGCATTCCATCACTCCGCATCCCATCGAAAGAAGCCGTTTCGCATTGAACTGTATGATTCAATGTGAAACGGCCTCTTTCGTCCTCGTATGTTTTCCCTGCTCGGCCAGCTACTGTCCGACCGCTTGTCGTTCTTCTCTGCTCCCACCGTATCCCCTATCCACAAAGACTGCATCGACAACGGACTCCTCCTGTTCCCTGCCACTTCCTATTTTCGCCAGCCCCGTCGGTTAAACCGTTCACGGAATAAAACAGATACCGTTCCATGACCTTTCATCTCTCTGCATGCGGAACTCCGAAAAGATAATTCCAGCCCTGCCGCATTTCCCCGTCTATTCTACACAGGTTCCACATCCACTCAGCGCATACCCTGCGTTAAGGGACAGACCATCACATACTCCGTCTCCCTCTCTTCGACAATCCCGAAGCCTGCGGCAAGATACATCCGTACCGCATAGTTCGCTTTATCCACCGACAGAGAGACCTGCCCGTAACCGCAGGCATGCAGCAAAGCGAGCATTTCCTGCATCATGGCCGTTCCAATCCCTACTCCCCTCCAGGCCTTATGCACGGAAATGGCCAAAGAAGGAGTTGCATCGTTGATATGTCCGTAATCCTCCATGATGCGACACCAGACAGCTCCCACGACTCGCCCTTCCGCAACCAATGCCCTGTCATGTTTCGAAGTACCGAACCCGACATAATATACCTGTAACTCAGCACTATCGACAATTACCTCCGGGGGCACAGCCGCTCCTTCAGGAACAAAAATCGCTTCATACAGAAATCCGCGTAGTAAATGATACTCCGCTTCTTCCATCTTTCTTATCACAATGCCCATCCTGTCGCTTGCACTTTTCGCATAAGTAGTCCCTGGTATCATATCATGCATCGCAAGATAAACAAGCCCTGCCAATTCTCCCACATTTTCTGCCTGCAAGCCACTCCTCGCACGTCCGTGCTATACGCACGACAGCCTATTTCACGATTCAATCTCTCCTGACCCACTGCTCAGCCTGCATGCAACAGCATCCGGAAGCAAAACACCGACACCGCACAAACAAAACAGAAACCTCATATTATTTCTTTCGTGTTTCTCTGTCGGTCATTCCCGCTTCCGGCTGCATACGAAAAATATCCAAAGCAAAGCACTGATACCGAACGCAGATTCTCCTCCCGTTATCCTGCCGGTCAGTCCTTCTTTTCCACTGTTGCAACCAACCGTATCCGACCGCAACAGTCCGGAGCCACAATTCTGCTTTCAGGCCCCCTCGCCAAAAACTTCTCGGCTCCTTCAGCCTCTCCTGTTCAGAGTATTTTCGAGCATGGGAGAGGCGATTGCATGCGAAGACAAGGCCGGAAGCACGCCAGACACGGTACGAAAAACACAAATAACATCCGTCGGATAAAACGATACAAGAATCAATAAACCCTGTTTAGACCAAAGCATTCCTATAAGGAAGAGGAGGCCCAATCCAAAGTTTCCGTATCGGATGGGGGATATGAAGCCGGCACACAACAGGTTTCGGAGACACCTTCTCCAACGGAGATTGGTTTGTTCCGAATGGCCGACCGAGAAAAGAAAAGTCCTACGGCAGAGAAAGAATAGACAC
>OOCF01000091.1_pt1 | contig 51898 bp, 40 predicted proteins | sample 1671001 | NCBI WGS metagenome assembly OOCF01 (sample SAMN06348112, study PRJEB24527) | human gut metagenome | biome: human gut; feature: ankylosing spondylitis patient; material: feces | host: Homo sapiens | place: China | collected 2015-10
CGACGGCCTTGAATAGCCCAAGGATAGACTGGCTAGGGTGCTAGCCCCTAGCCCAGCCTATCCGCCCCCAAAAAGTAAACATTAAACACTAAGAAAGATGAAAGCGAACACTTGGAAAACAATTCTTCAGATAGCCATCAGCATACTGACCGCTATCGCTACTACGCTCGGAGTAACGAGCTGCATGGGATAAAAACCAAAACGACCGCTCACCTCAATATGAGGAGAGCGGCCATTTTTGTTCTACCGAGAATTCCGGTCATGAAGGGTCAAAGTCATGAAGGGTCATTATCATTTTCAATCCCCCCAAAAGGGTCCGGTCATTAAGGTCACGGTCATTAAGGTCATTAAGGATTTTCAAAGAAAAGTTGTTGGGAAACGAGTAAAAAATCATCATTTTTTTGCTCATTTTCCTTTTTTTTATTATCTTTGCCTTAAAAATTAATAATTGAACTTTCGCATGTGGTTCAAGTACGGGCTGAAGGCTCAAAAGCTCCTAGCCCAGGGCATATGGGACAAAACTTGCGAAACATGAATAAATGAAAAAATATATAGATGGAAAAGAATATTATAAATATAGATGCACATGTCATAGATGATATCAGAACCATCATCACAAGGGCAAGAAACAAGGCGTATCAATCTATCAACGAAACCCTGATACGCTCAAACTAGGAAATCGGCAAACGTATTGTTGAAGAAGAGCAGCTTGGCAAGCAGCGTGCTGATTATGGAATACAGCTCATCAAGTCCATATCTCAGCAGTTGACGACTGAGTTCGGCTCCGGCTATGGTGTTCGTAACCTTGCCTATTTCAAGCAATTATACCAATATTTCCCTGATTGGGAGATTTTGCACGCGCGCGTGCAAAATCTTTCGTGGTCACATTTGAGATGCATTTTAAGGGTGGAAAGATAAGCTAGTACCCCCAAATATCTCTGCTACAAGATAATAGATAACAAAATAAAGAACGAAGAATTTCATTGAAATAATCTGATGGAAACAGAAAGAATTTTACTTCGATATTGGGAGGAATCAGATGCAGAGGCGCTCTTCAAGTACGCCTCCGACTCTGACGTAGGACCACGTGCTGGATGGCCGGCGCATAAGTCTGTAGAAGAAAGTCGGGAGATAATCCGGACATTCTTCCATAATGAAACGACATGGGCGATTGTGTTGAAAGAGACTGGCGAGGCTATCGGCTGCATCGGCTACTACACCCATGAAACCAGCAACATCCCTATCGGAGAAAACGACTGTGAGGTGGGCTATTGGGTAGGAAAGCCATTTTGGAACCAAGGAATCTGCACCGAAGCCTTGAAGCTGATGCTTGACTACTGCATCAACGAGAAGCATTTCGAAAACATCTGGGCAGACCATTTCACAGGCAATCCTGCATCAGGAAGAGTCATGGAGAAATGCGGTTTCTCAGACACCGGAATGCTGAACAGATGTAGCCAGCTTGTGGGTGGCGACAAGGAAATGGTCAAGGTGTTCAAGTACAACGGATAAAGGAGAAAATAGAATGATGAAACTCAATAACACCAAAAGTGAGTGGTTTATGTAAAAAGTTACGGAGAATATGAATTATCTCCGTAACTTTTTACATTTTCGGCTGATTTTACCGCTTCAACGCTATGTTATAATTATAATATTTGCTGTTACCCGTAATATCCTCCAGCACCTGAATGAAAGGAGGAAACTTCACACTCTCGTTGGCAGAAATGCCGCGGGTTTCAAGAATCATCAGGTCGGAAACCGGCTCAAGAAACTCGTCGAGCTCGAAATACTGGCCCTTCCAGATAAAACTCTTGCGATGCTTATGAATGCGCTGGCGGTAAGGGTCAGCCTGCTGAAGCATACTCTCGTAAAGATTGGCATTAATCTGTCGCTCGGTCTCTATCTGCTCATTGTCTGAAAGACGCTTCTTGGTGGTGTGAACATACACATACTTGCCTCCCTCGAAACCGCGACGGCGAAGACGAATCTCACTGCCCGGCTCACCCGTAAGATAAGTCTGAACAATATCGCTGTCTATCGCATTAGGAACCTCACCCGTCAGCTTCACGATATATTTTCGCTCCTCCTCTATCGGCTGCGGAATGGCAAGCACATTGCTTATCTCCTTGAGCACACGGTTCAGCTTGTTGTTGAAATCTTCGTGGTTATTGATTACCCTGAGATGAGGATGACCCTTCCATGCAGAAACAATCTTCTTGTCCAACTCTCGCGCTATCTTCAGTCCTTCTTCATCGGCCTTCTCCAGGCGCTGCGCATTGTTGGCTGTAGTATAAAACTGCTCGGCACCATCAGCAGCACTCACCAGATGCAGCACTGCATCATAGCGGTCGCGAAGCTGGGCATCTGTATAACCCTCTTCAGAGATGATGCGGTGCCAGAAATCGGGAGTGAGATAGGTAGAAATATCCATCGTACCACGATCGCAGACGATGATGACCGGCTGCTGCAATGTTTCAGCCATGCGCTGGAAACTGTCTTCCAGGTTGATCTGAGTCTGGAAAGTAGCCTTCTCGCCCTCGAAGAAAAAATCCTTGTTGGAGGTGAGATAATTCATGCCCGCCTGGGTGAACATGGTTGGAACCTCGGGAATGGTAAAAACCTTATAGCCGAGACTGGAGAAATGTTCAATCACCTTAACCATAGCGGTAGTCTTGCCCGCACAAGGTCCACCCGTCAGTACAATCTTCTTAATCTGATTCATATATCAAGTAAATATTTTTCGTTTCTTCTAATTGATGTTCTTTCCTGAGCATCTTATTTTCGGGTGCAAAGATAACAATAATTCTTCAAACGAAAGCAATAATTTATGCAAGAAAAGAAAAATATTGTATTTTTATTTTGATTTCTCATTGTTTTGATGTACCTTTGCAAAGAAAATGACTCATTTCGAGCCATCGGAAACAAAAATATAACTATAAGATAAAAAATGGAAAAGATAAAGACATTAATTATAGGTAGCGGTCCTGCAGGATATACGGCTGCCATTTATGCCGGCAGAGCCAACCTGCAGCCAGTACTCTATTCTGGTATGCAACCCGGCGGACAGCTCACCATCACCACAGAGGTAGAAAACTTTCCGGGCTATCCTAACGGCGTAGACGGAACACAGATGATGATGGACATGAAGGAACAGGCAGCCCGATTCGGAGCCGAAATGAGAGACGGAAGCATCGTGAAGGCAGATTTCAGCTCTCGTCCATTCCATCTTACAGATGAGCGCGACAACGAGATTGAGGCAGAAACCGTGATCATTGCCACAGGAGCATCTGCCAAATATCTGGGTCTTGCCGATGAAGAGAAATATCGCGGACAGGGCGTTTCTGCCTGTGCTACCTGTGACGGATTCTTCTACCGCAAGCGCACCGTAGCCGTAGTGGGCGGTGGCGATACTGCCTGTGAAGAGGCTATGTATCTATCCGGACTTGCCAAGAAGGTTTACATGATTGTGCGCAAGCCTTATCTCCGTGCTTCAGAAATCATGCAGCAGCGCGTAAAGAACAAGGAGAACATCGAGATTCTGTTCGAAACCAATACGCTGGGGCTCTTCGGCGAGAATGGTGTAGAAGGTGCTCATCTCGTGCGCCACAAGGGCGAAGCCAACGAAGAGAAGTTTGACATCAGCATCGACGGATTCTTCCTGGCTATCGGACATAAGCCTAACACCGACCTCTTCAAGGGACAGATAGATCTCGACGAGCAGGGCTTCATCAAAGTAGTGCCAGGTACTGCCACCACCAACATTCCGGGTGTTTTCGCAGCAGGCGATGTAGCCGACCCAATCTACCGCCAAGGTATTGTTGCCGCAGGCTCGGGAGCAAAGGCTGCCATCGAGGCCGACAGATTCCTGCAGCAACAGTAAAAAACTATAGTATAAAATCCTATAAAGCGGGGTTAATATAGTTAAAAAATAACAGCAATATTTTGTCAGATGCAAAAAATGTATTACTTTTGCATCTGATAAAATAAAAAGGAAGATTGGCAGAGTGACCGAATGCGCTGGACTCGAAATCCGGTATACCCTCTTCCGGGTATCGGGGGTTTGAATCCCTCATCTTCCGCTAAGTTCCCCTACAGGAACCGTCATTTTATAGTTTCATAAAAACAACTCGACATGAAAAAAATCATCATCCCCATATTTATGCTCCTCCCGCTGATGACTGCACAGGCCCAAACCGTGCTGACTGAAGAGCAGCAGCTGGAACAGGCACAGAAACAGTTGGAAGCTGCCAAGAAGGCACTAGAAGTGGCTAAGATAAAAGCACAGGCTGCCAAACTGAAGGCTCAGGCCGACAGCATCAACGCTGCAAGCGCCAAGGCTGAAGCGGAAGCAAAAAAGGCGGAAGCAAAAAAAGGTAATGCTACTGAGCCAGAACCAGTTGTTGTAAAGGAGCCAACCACATCAACCACGGGATGGGCGATTCCTGTTGCCGTAGCCGCTAAGCCAAAGGAGGCTGCCAAGCCTGCCAACAAGCTGGCAAATGGCACAACAGCCAAAGTGGACATGAAATATCTGGCAGGCGCCATCACATATAATGATGAAAACAAGATAGAATTCACACTCGATACGGATGCTAACGGAAAAACTGCCAAGCAGATTTACGACATCGTATTAAAATACATGAGTGAACTGACACAGAACGACCAGAACATAGCAAGCCGGGTAGCACTGGTAAACGATGCAGAACACGTCATCGCCAACACGATGGACGAATGGCTCGTTTTCAGCCAGTCATTCATCTCGCTCGACCGCACGGAATTCAAATACCAGCTGATAGCCAGGATTTCTGACAATCATCTGAATCTCTCGCTCGGCCGCATCATCTACAACTACGAGGAAGGAAGAAGCACCGGTTTCAAGGAACCTGCAGAAGAGGTAATCAACGACAAGATTGCGCTCAACAAGAAGCAGAACGACCTGGCTAAGATCTTCGGAAAGTTCCGCAGATGCACCATCGACCGCAAGGACCAGATATTCGCAGAGTTAGCTGCATTAGTAAAACAATAAGTTGAAGAAAAATGGATAATCAGAATACAGACAACAAGATACAACAGAACGAGGCACAGCAGCCTGAAAACGCTACAGCCCAGCCTACAGCTGAGCAGAGAGCAGAACAGACTGAACAGAAGCAGCCTACCAGCTACGCCGTAAGACCTCAGCACCGCCGGCTTCGCCCATTGGCCTACAGCGACCAGAACAACATGCTGAAGGTGCGCAACTATCTCAACATCGCCTTCATGCTGCTCGCCATCGTGGGGGTAATACTCTGGACCCAGCTGGAAGAAAGCCGCAATATCGCCTACATCGTACTCATCGTGGGTGTAGTGCTCAAGATTGCCGAAGTATGTATCCGACTATTTAAGAAATAATGAAGAAGAAGAAAATTATATTCTCATCACTCCTATTTTGTGCTGCAACCCTCCCGGTTGCGGCACAAAACGATTTTAACTATAACGAAGATTCACAGTTCCGTCCTCAAACCAACCGCAAGGTGAACACCGATTCACTAGGCTCAGACAAGGAGATTCCGAAAGGCATCAGAGTATGGACCGTAGACGAACGCTTCGGCGACACAAAGGCTGCGGTACTAGACACCTTGCAGCACATGTACATGAACTCAACCTTCACGGAAGGACTGAGAGGCGAATACAATACCCTCGGAAACATGGGTACTGCCCGACTGAACCGAATCTTCATCGACCGCCGCAACACGCAGGGCAACTTCATCTTTACAGAGCCCTACGACTATATCGTAAATCCGGTAAGCGACTTCCACTTCACCAACACCTACTCACCTATCACCAACGTAACGCTGAACAGCTGCGGCGACAAGGTGACGGGAGAAGACGACTTCAAGGCCATGTTTGCAGTAAATGCCAACAAAAGGCTAGGTGCCGGTTTCAGATTCGACTACAAGTATGGCAGAGGATATTATAACGCACAGAGTACCAGCCACTTTAAATACACCATGTGGGCATCTTACCTGGGCGACCGCTATCAGGCACATCTCCTCTTCAGTACCAATCATGAGAAGATGACCGAGAACGGCGGTATTACCAACGATGATTACATCAAACATCCGGAAATCTACACCGAATCGTTTGCCACCAACGAAATTCCTACCGTTCTGGAACAGAACTGGAACCGACTGGACAACCAGCACATCTTCTTTACCCACCGCTATAACGTAGGTTTCAGCCGCAAGGTAAAGATGACCGAAGAAGAAATCAAGGCAAAGAAATTTGCCATGGCTTCGAAAAAGGAAAATGCTGAAGAGGATGCGAAGGAAGAAGCCAGAAAAAAAGCCAAGGAACAAGGCAAGAAATTTGATGAGAAAGCCTTCGAAAAACAGCAGAAAGCTAAATTCAGCGGCCGTCCTGACGGAGCCAAGATCGCAGGCGATGAACCGGCTAAAGACTTAGCCGCAAAGGACACCAGGAACGACAGTACCCGAATCGCAGTAAACGGAAAAGCTGCTGCCGACAGTCTGCTTGCCGTCCAGAAGAAAAATGCCGAAGACTCGCTTTTCTACAAGAGCGAATATGTTCCGGTAACGAGCTTCATCCACACGGTAAAGTTTGACAACTATCGCCGTATTTACGAAGCTTATCAGACCCCAGCCGACTATTATCTGAATGAATATTACGATGCAGGCAGGCTGACCGGTGATTCCATCTACGACCAGACCAAGCACTGGCACATGAAGAATACCTTCGCCATCGCCATGCTTGAAGGTTTCAATAAATGGGCAAAGGCAGGCTTGAAGGCTTTCGCCAGCTACGACCTCCGTCACTATGAACTGCCAACCATGGAAGGTGGTTTCGAAAAATACAACGAGCATGCACTGAGCGTAGGCGGACAGCTGAGCAAGCAGGAAGGCAAGACACTCCACTACAATGCCGTAGCAGAAATAGGACTGACGGGTGTTGACGCCGGAACCCTTGCCATAGATGGTAATGTAGACGTGAACATCCCATTCCTGGGCGACACGCTTCAGGTAAGAGGCGATGCTTTCTTCCATAGAGAAACCCCATCGTTCTATTACCGCAACTATCACGCCCGCCATCTGTGGTGGGAGAATGATCTCGACAAGACCATCCATACCCGCATCATGGGTACGCTCTCCTTCCCTAAGACACGCACCAAGCTGAGAGTGGCTGTAGATGAAATCAAGAACTACACCTACTTCTCGCAGAGCTATGACATTACAGAAGAAGGTTTGCGAACAGGAGTCATGGTAACTCCGATGCAGGAAAGCGGAGGAATCAACCTGCTGACAGCACAACTGGAACAGAACTTCAGACTAGGCATTCTGAACTGGGAAAACCAGTTTACCTACCAGCACTCAAGCAAGGAGAGTGTTCTGCCAGTACCAGCCTTCAATGCCTACACCAACCTCTACATCAAGTTCAAGGTAGTAAAGGTGCTGAACGTAGACCTGGGTGCTGACATGCGCTACTTTACAAGCTATGAAGCTCCCGACTATTCACCTTATATGGGACAGTATACGGTACAGGGCAACGGCGAGAACAACGTAAAGATAGGCAACTATCCTATCGTCAATGTTTACGCCAACGTTCACATCAAGCACACCCGTTTCTTCGTAATGATGAGCCACATCAATGCAGGACAGGGCGACAAGAACTACTTCTTCGCTCCTCATTATCCGATGAACGAAAGAGTGTTCCGTATTGGAGTAAGTTGGAACTTCTTCAATTAATCTTTCTGACTTTCCTTAAGAATTTCAGGAGATTCAATTTTAATCTTTTCAGAATATGATAGAAACAAATTCTATAAAAGCATGGTATCTAGCCGCTCGCCCGAAGACTCTGACGGCGGCGGCTGTTCCTGTTTTATTGGGTATTGCGCTGGCTTATAAAGACGCTCAGCAGATACAGACATTGCCAGCCCTACTCTGCCTGCTCTTTGCATGGGTGATGCAGATAGACAGCAATCTGGTGAATGATTATTTCGACTTTAAACATGGCAATGACGACGAAACCCGGCTGGGACCGAAACGTGCCTGCGCTGAAGGCTGGATAACTTTGGGAGCCATGAAATGGGGAATTATCCTCACTACTCTTCTGGGCTGTGCCATAGGACTTCCGCTGGTTCTTTTCGGAGGTTGGGAAATGGTTATCGTAGGCATCTGTTGCGTAGTCTTCTGTTTTCTCTATACTACCTGTCTCAGCTATCTGGGCATGGGCGATATTCTGGTACTGCTCTTCTTCGGCATTGTACCCGTATGCTGCACATACTATCTCGTAATGCCCGAAACCATGCAGGGAGTAAGCCTGGAAGCGGTTCTCGTATCTGTAGCCTGCGGACTGGTAGTTGATACGCTGCTTATTCTGAACAATTATCGTGATCATGACAACGACCTGAGAGCCGGCAAGAAGACTCTTGTGATTCACATAGGAAAGAAGAATGCTGAGCGGTTATACTGCGCATTGGGCAATCTGGGCATCATTACCATAATAGGTGTCACCATCTACGACGTATTTCAGCATGAAGCCAGCAGCATGTTCCTGCCGTTTGCAGCACTCTATATCGTTCTGCACAACAGAACCTATATGGAAATGAAAAAGATAGGCGAAGGCAGAGAACTGAACAGAATTCTAGGCAAAACAGCTCTGAACATCTTCTGTTTCGGCATTGTATCATCCCTGATCATCATCGGAATGGCGAATTGAACAATAATAAACTATTAATAATGTACGCGCGTACCTTATTATATAAATAAAGTGGAGGAATATCTATGAAGCAACAGGTAAATCTCGAAATCATGGACTTTGTGGAGAAACAGATTCTCCCCAAATATAATGCTTTTGGCGAAAGTCATGGACTCAGACATGTTACCCGAGTCATCAGAAACTCTCTGAAACTGGTTCCAGTAACCGGAGCCAACATCGATATGGTGTATGTAATAGCCGCTTACCACGACCTGGGAATGAGCGGTCCGCGTGCCATTCATCATATTACCAGCGGTAAGATTCTGCAGGCAGATTCAAGACTGAAGCGCTGGTTCAATAAAGAACAGATCAAAATTATGAAAGAAGCTGTTGAGGATCATCGGGCTTCATCTAGCCGTCAGCCTCGCAGTATCTATGGCAAGATTGTGGCAGAAGCCGATCGCGATATTGATGTTCACGAAATTTTTCTGCGCGCCATACAGTATGGCAAAGAAAATAATCCAGATGATGACAAGGAGCATCAATGGGAGCGGTTCAGCCAACACATGGACGAGAAATATTCAAGAAACGGATACATCAGATTATGGATTCCCAACTCCCCTAACGAAAAAGCGCTCAACGAACTGCGCAATATCATAGAGGACAAAACAGAGTTGAGAAAATATTTCGAAAAAATATTCGAAGAAAACAGCTAAAACATTTGGTAGTTTCAAAATATTGCATTATCTTTGCATTATCAAATAATGACTAAGATGTTTGCACCGTTGCATCGTGATGATGCATGGGTGCCAGAATGAATAAGGGTCGTTTCGGTTCGATCGGGATACTCATCAAATTACACTATTGAAACCGAGAGGACATTCTCTTGCTCATGGCGGGCCACATAAACTGCAGCAGGCAGGTAAGCTGAAAAGCCGGTGGATTACAAAGGCGGAGGACTCTCAAATGTTTATACATTCGGAGTTTCATCACATCATCGAGCGGCCCTTTCTTTTACAAGAGGCGGATTTCTGAGAAAGAAATCCGCCTCTGCTCATTTTAGGAATAAAACACTCATAATACTAAAAGAAAACAACCCCTGATAATGTGGGAGTTACAAAGAAAATGCATTTTTATCGAAAAAAAGTTTCAAAAAGATTTGGTAGAATCAGAAAAAAGTAGTACCTTTGCACTCGCATTTGAGAACGATGCTTGGTTGATTCGGTTAAGAATCCGACTGGAAGGTTGGGTGAGTGGCTGAAACCAGCAGTTTGCTAAACTGCCGTGCGGGTTACCGTACCGGGGGTTCGAATCCCCCACCTTCCGCAAGCTATCGTACGAAAATGTATCGTTGGTCGATTCATCTAATGGTTAGGATACAAGATTCTCAATCTTGGCATAGGGGTTCGATTCCCCTATCGACTACATGTGTTTTTCATGGTATTAGATTTATAAGTCTCTATAAGTCGGGAGACCAATAGAGATTTTTTGAATGGTCGATTCATCTAATGGTTAGGATACAAGATTCTCAATCTTGGCATAGGGGTTCGATTCCCCTATCGACTACAAAAGTGTTTTCATGTATTAATTTAGATTGTTTAAGCTTGCATTTAGTTCTTTATCAAAAGGCTACTGCAAGTTATTTTTTTATATATACGTACGGAGCCATATGAAACTATTATACACTGTCATCTCCCTTCTCTTTCTGTTTACCTATCCTGCCTGGGCGCAGCAGCACGAGATATTCAACCAGCGCATCAGAACCCTACAGGTTGTAGGCGGAACGAACTGGTTATCGCTCCCAGTATCATCACTGGACGGAGAACCTATCCATATCGATTTTGACGACATGACGCACGATTATCATCGGTACAGCTACAAGATTGAACATTGTGATGCAAACTGGAACGTATCTTCTTCGCTCTTTGAAAGCGACTATATGAGAGGCTTCAACGGCAATCAGATTATTGAAGATGTAAAGCAATCCATCAACACCAATCATCCTTACACTCATTATCATCTGGCAATTCCCAATGCCGACTGCCAACTTACCATGAGCGGCAACTACAGACTGACGGTTTATGACGACAATGCGGAAAACGAGGAAGAAGGCAAAATGTTTACAGCCTGCTGGATGATTACAGAGCCTCAGCCATTGGTTAAACTGAAGTTAGAAGCTACTTCAACAACAGATATAGATATCCAGAAGAACCATCAGCAACTGAAAATGGAACTGGATCACAGCCAGCTGAGAATCACTCATCCCAACCAGCTGAACATCGTAGTGCTTCAGAACGGAAGATGGGACAATGCTGTCATCAATCCTAAACCCGACTACCTGAGTGCGGGCAAAATGAGTTGGCAGCATGTAAGAGCTCTGATTTTCGATGCGGGCAACGAATACAGAAAGTTTGAGTTTCTGGACACCGACCATCCAACCATGGGAATAGACGCCATAGATTGGGATGGAAGCGACTATCAGGTAAAAGTTATGACCGACAGCCCTCGCCCCAATTACGTTTACGATGAAGCTGCCAAAGGTTCGTTTTATATCCGCAACAGCGACAACGTAGAAAACAACAACACCTGCGAATATGCACAGATTCACTTTACCCTGAAAGCTCCAAAACTGCCAGGCGATATTCATCTGAACGCAGATTGGACCTACGGCCGTTTCCTCCCCGAATACCGGATGGAATATGATGAAATGACGAAAACCTATCATGCACGTCTCTTCATGAAGCAAGGTTATTACAGTTATCAGTATCTCATGAAGATGGAGGACGGAAGCATCAGGCTGCTCCCATCAGAAGGAAATTTCTACCAGACCCAGAACAAATACAATGTACTGGTTTACTATCGGGCTCAGAGCGACCGCACCGACCGCCTGGTAGGATATGGAGAATTAAAATAAAGGAAGGAGATAAATGAGATTAAAAAGAAAAGGATTTCTAGCATTTCAGAATGCCGGAACTCCTTTTCTATTTAATCCTAAAAGTGGAATTTCAGATCAACACCACATTGGAAAGGATTGCCACGCTGGGCAAAATACAGTTTCTTTCCTGTTGCTGCATTATCAACAGCAAAGGTATTGTAATTAGTATCTGTGAGGTTCTTACCCCAGATACTGATGCTCATCATGCTGAAATCAATATCACAATGCGCACCCATCACGAAATACATCTTCTGGCTGTAGGTATTGGCATTATCCCAGTAAGTCTTGCCCTGCGCATTCATGTTCAATCCGAAGGTAAACTGTCCTAAATGATAGTCAGCCATGGCTGCTATCGTATGCTGGGGAACATAAGGAACCTTCTTGTCCTTATAATTCACAGCCTTATCACCCTCGCCATCAGTATATTCATCAAATACGGCACGTGTAAAACCATAGTTTACACCCCAATCAAAAGCACCGTCGAAAGCCTGGCCCTTGAGCGCGGCTTCAATACCACAACTGTGACTCTTACCTGCATTAACCATCATTCGGCCAAAGCCATAGGTTCCTGCCATCACAGAGAGTTGCTGATTGCGAACCTGCATATAGAAGGCACTCAAATCGAAATGAAGACGATGATCAAAAAGATTAAGATGCGTTCCTACCTCATAATTCCATGAGGTTTCCGGCTTAAAGGCAATAGTCTGGTTCACCCTATCATAATCTTCATCGGTATGAGGAACGTCATAATCGCCTCGCATCGCATGCTGACGGTTAGTATTCAGTTCGGTCTGCAAGATGTCACTGAACATCTGGATATTATAACCGCCTGCACGATAGCCCTTGCTCACCGTGGCATAAACATTGCTACCCTGCTCATCAAGCTGGTAACTTAAGCCAAATTTTGGCAAGAGCTGGTTGTAATCATCACCCGTTTTGCGGTCGAGCATTGAACGCAAAGTACGAGTAGCCTCCTTGCCCATCACCTTAGCTGTTATCGCCATATAAGCATAAGTATCGTAATGAATACTTGTATGCATGAAATCGTAACGCAAACCAAGCGTTGCTTTCAAACGGGAAGAAAGATCAAACGTACTCTCGTGATAGAGACCCAAATTGCTCTGAGGAGTATGGAACAAACCCGGAGCTCCCATATCTACATTGACAGAAACTCCGCTAGCCATTGCCGGAGGCATTGCCTGCTGCATCTGACTCTGGATAAGGTTACTGATAGGCTTCGTCAATGCTGAACCGAATTTTACAGGACCATTTGTCTTCAACCACACATGGGAGAAGAATGCACCCTGTGTAAGATGCCAGAAGCCGAAGAAAGGCTGACGACTCTTAAATGTGAACTCCTGAGTGATAGAATTCTGCAACTGGTCTTGCTGCAAGCTCAAATAATCTTCAGGAAGATAATCCTGATCCATCTTCATATTATCATCCAGGAACTGATAGCTGGTAGTAGAAGCAAAATCCCATTTCGCTCCTTCATGACGAAGATTAACACCCGAAAGCAGCATGTTGCGGCGATAAAGCCCAGGGAATGTTGTATTTGGTAATGCAGCCTTGCCACTGTTTAAATCCAACTGACCATAAGGAAATGCATGCTGATAGACAAATTGGTAATTGGCTAACAAATCCATGCTCCATCCTCTATCAAAACGGAACTTAAGATTAAACTTACCGCCTGCCTCATCATAATTGTCGGCATAATCGCTAGTTCCTGCACGATGGAAGAATCCCTTCTGTCCATCATAAAAAGCAGCTACCCCTAATGCGATACGAGGTGAAAGCTTCATATAATGAGCCGCTTCTACATTACGATAGAAATGAGAGCCCAATCCCAGATTAACGTAGGTGCCCTTGCTATCATAAGCATCGCGTGAATAGATGCGCACCAAACCACCTTCAGAATTCTGACCATAGAGTGTTCCCTGTGGACCACGGAGAATATCTATACGGCTGGTCTGATAATGGTGAAGATTGAAAGCAGCCTTGCTCAACACTGGAATTCCGTCAAGATAAATTCCTACAGCCGGACTGTTTATACGGCTTCCAATACCACGCACATACATGGCGTTGGTAAAACGCGAGCCATAGTTGGGCATCACAAAATTAGGAACATAGCAGGAAAGTTCGCGCAAATCGCGAGAAGCTAATCGCTGCATCTGATAAGAACCAAAGGAAGTGCTACTGAGAGGCTGTTGACGAAGACGGAAATTCTCCTTAGGCTGCGAAACAACCACAACTTCATCAATGTCATAAACTCGGCTGCTATCAGCCAGCAAGCCGTTAGCTTCTGCAAACTTTTCACTCGTACCCAATGACAGGTCAGAGCAAGTAGCCCTTTCGTTATCCGCAGCACTAGCCTGCAACGCTACTGCTGCCAAACCAATGCATACGCTCTTTTTACTATAAAATACTATTCTTTTCATAACGGGTGCAAAGGTACATATTTTTTTCTGCACCCCCTATCCTTATTTATGAGGAAACAGATAAACCCGTATGGCAAACCATATATAGGCTACGAGCAACAAATAACCTATATAATATAAGGTAGTAACACTGAAAATGATGTAATCAATGGCGCAAACACCCACTAAACCACCCAGATACAGAACTGCATCACCTGCCGGCAAACGGTGTTTCACCTCATCAACACAAGCTAATCCTACTATCAGTATCGCCCAGACTGTAGCCAGGAAAAAGCCCAGTATAGGCGGTACGGCAAAAGGATTGAGCGTAGGATGAAAATAAAAATGACGCCATACTTCTGGCAAAAACAACTGAATGGTTGCATAGAAGGTTGCTGATATCGAAACAATAAGCACCAACGCTGTAGGATATGGTGAATCAATATCATTAAAATGAACCAGTTTACCATTGCTATGGAAAATCTTACGAACTGTATAGGCTACGGCTATGAGAATAATGATAACCATGAAGATGAGCAAGTGAGTATTGCTGAAGGTCATAATGAACTCTGAAATAGGATCATCGGGCACAACCTTCGGCAGCAGACGGGACTCACGGGTCCAGCCAAACTGATTATCTTCTGTTGCCAACTGCACCCAAACTGAATCTATGGAATCCTGAGGAACCATACGAATATCCGTAACCACCAGCAGGCAGTTCTTTTGGACGGCGAAGGAGTCGATAGGCAAATTGCTCAAAAATTCTTCAGGCTGTTGCGCTATCAATTCCAGAGAATCCTTGAATACCAGAAAATTGAATTTGTTGGTATAATGATGGGTAGTAGAAAACGAAATGGAATCGAGTTGTTTATTACTGTACTCTACCATAGCTGCATGCATCTGGTGATGAGCACGGCGATGATAACAACTGCTGAACATCAAGAGGATGCCCAGCATACAAAGAATCTGTATCGTCCATTTCTTTTTCATTTATTTCTCACTATATAAGTTCATCTGACATTCGTTGCATGCAAACTCCAGACGGAAACGACGACCGTCACCCAACTGCAGGAAGAGAGGCTCTCTCCAGGATGGTTTCTTGCCTCCACGCTTCACACAGTAGCCCAACGAATAGCGGATACAATGGCGGCACTGCATCAGGAGCGATTCTCCCTTTTCGTTGGTAAACTTAGGTTGCATACTTCGGTTTGCCTTGTCTTTTTCTATATTCTCATCATATTCTTCCTGGGTCTTAGCATCCCATGCAGAAGGAATATTCTTACCCAACTCAAATGCCGGAACTACTGGCGACAGACCATGAATCTGATAAAAATCTCTTGCATCATAGTTAGCTATATTATAGAGATATCCCCATTTTCCGTATTCCGGCTGCCAAGTAAATTCCTCTTTCGTAAGTCGGTGCTCACCGGGCTGACTGAATCCAAAACCATTGTTGAACAAGGTTCTATCCCATCCACCCCACAACGACTTATCAAGCTGTTTCTGATTTGCCTTGGTAAGTTCATCGATCAATTCACGCCGGATAGCAGTGAGAATACTGTTCGGAACAAAGTATGTCTCCATTCCCTTCAGAAGTTCTACCTGGTAAGCTTCGTAAATCGTATCGCCCAGTTTGCTCATCTGAGCCTTTATATTTTCGCCCTGCGGGCGTTTCGCCTTTTCGAGTTTCAACTCTTTAAACACCTCAGCCACCTGATAAATCAAGCCACCATCAGCCTCTTTCGTCTTCATGATGTTGACAACAGCCTTTACCCCCTGTGGCTCTTCCCTGAACTCATTACCCATCACAGGCTCCATTTCTATGACAATATAGATTTTACGTTCAGCAGACTTACGAGCCAGCAAAGCCTCGAAAGCCCGATCGTTATTACGATAAAGAGCCATGCCCGGACGCATATGTTCAGGCATTCCAAACGGATAGAGGCGATTGCCCTCTACTCTGTTCACACGAAAGCCTTCCAACTCACGGTCATCATTGATAAAACACAGTCCATCGCCATTTTTAAAGCTGGCTACTGTGGCTACGTTGAAAGAAATGTTGCCACGTATTTCCTTAACCTTCCCCACAAACTCGCCGATAGCTTTCGGTGTATCGAAAGAAGCAATATCCGGCTGTCGCCCATTCAGGAAATAATGGGTAAAGCCACGATTGAAAGTCTTCTTCAGATTAGGTGTAAAATTATATTGAACATGTCCCACCGATGCACGGCGATACTTACGCGGTTCAGCTTTTACGATTGCATCGAGTTGACTGCTATAGGCAGCCACCACATTCTTGACGTAGTTGATATCTTTTAATCTTCCTTCTATCTTGAACGAAGTAGCTCCAGCATCAGCAAGATCCTTAAGATGATCAAGCTGACAAAGATCCTTGAGAGACAACAGATAACGCTGATGTTCTATCTCCTGACCATTGGAATCGAGCAGATCAAACTTCATACGACAGAACTGTGCACATTCTCCACGATTAGCAGAGCGCCCGAAACACTTCTCTGAAGCATAACATACACCCGAATAGCTTACGCAGAGCGCTCCATGTACAAAGACCTCTATTTCTCTATCAGGAATCGCCTGATGGATCGCCTTGATTTCATCGAGCGAAAGCTCACGAGCCAGAACAATACGTTTGAAACCTAACGTGGTAAGCCAATACGCCTTTTCTGGAGTTCTTACATCACACTGGGTACTGGAATGCAATTCTCTACTCCACAAATTCTGCGCCCTCACCTCAGTAAGCACACCCATATCCTGCAGCAAAAGTGCATCAACACCAATCTCATCAAGTTGCTGGATCATCTTAAGCGTATCCAACATCTCATCCTGATAGATGATAGTATTCACTGTAACATGAACCTTTGCTCCAAACTGATGAGCATAATCACACAACTGTCTGATATCTTCCAGCGAATTGCCTGCTGCTGCTCGTGCACCAAAACGAGGTGCACCAATATATACGGCATCTGCACCATGATCAATGGCAGCAATACCACATTCCAAGTTCTTGGCAGGCGCCAATAATTCTAATGTTTGCATAAGAAATCTATCTCGAAATCACCCGAGTCCTTCAAATTAACTGATTTCGTCAATATTGTAAGGAGTCTCCTGATAAACATAATAGTTGATCCAATTACTATAGAAGAGGTTGGCATGAGCACGCCATGTCACCAGAGGTTCTTCGTTCGGATCGTCATGATAATAATAATTTTTTGGCAGTTCTACATCATCACGCTTGCCCACATCACGCTTATATTCCTTATCCAGCGTGTTTGGCGCATACTCAAGATGACCCGTCACAAAGAATTCGCGGCCGTTTCTGGCCATCACAATGCTGACACCGCTTTCAGGCGATTCGGCAATGATGTCAAGTCCTGGCACTTTTTCAATATCCTCACGTCTTACCTCTGTATGGCGACTATGAGGCATATTAAAGATATCATCGAAACCGCGGAAGATTGGCTGAGACAAATCGAGAGGCTTCTGCTTAAAAATACCAAACATCTTCTTCTCTAAAGGATACTTAGGAACACCATAGAAATGATAAAGACCAGCCTGGGCACCCCAGCAGATATAGAGTGTTGAAGTAACATGGGTACGGGCCCAATCAAAAATCTCTTTGATTTCAGGCCAATATTCTACCTCTTCATAAGCCATCGTTTCGATAGGAGCACCTGTAACTATCATTCCATCAAACTTCTGTTTGGAAAGTTCCTGAAAATCCTTGTAGAACATCATCATGTGCTCTATTGGAGTATTCTTCGGCGTGTGACTTTTCAACTTCATAAAATAAACCTCTAACTGAAGAGGAGTATTCGACAGAAGACGAACGAGATCTGTCTCTGTCGTAATCTTGAGGGGCATCAAATTGAGCACACAGATTTTCAACGGACGAATCTCCTGTTTATGCGCACGACTTTCGTCCATCACGAATATATTCTCATGCTTCAGCAGTTCGATAGCTGGAAGCTTATCTGGTATTCTTAACGGCATTTATTTTATTCCTTTCTTAAAATTTTTCTGCAAAGTTACACAATTTCAGCGAAGATAACGAAAGAAGAAACATTTTTTTGAGAAATATAAATAAATTAATGTGGAAAAGTAAAAGAAATCTTTCTCTATGAAAAGGATTGTTAAAGATAAATGAGAATGTTAAACCTATCATCACGTTTTTAATCAAAAACACATATCAGTTGCAACTTTATAGGCGACGCTTACGTCAAATCTAAAAATGATGTATCCTATTAAGATTTGCAATTATGGAAAATAAGAACATTAATCCACATTTAATCAGAACAGATGCAAAGAGATCTGTAAAGATGAAAACAAAAAGTAAAAAGAGTATGAACGCAAGTTTTAAAAACATGGCGGTAGCGCTGATCATCATGTCGGCTCCTATCGCTGTACAAGCTAAGCAATGGTCACTGCAGGATTGTATCAGTTACGCACTGGCTAACAACATTCAACTGCAGAAGACTCAACTCACAAAAGCTTCAGCTCAGGAGGACTATCTGCAATCAAAGTCTGCGCTTCTGCCATCGCTCTCTGCCAGCACCAATCAAAGTGTAAACTATACGCCTTGGGTTTCTAATGGAATCAGTGGAGAAGGTTTCAGCAAAGCTTCCATCGACAAGGTATATTACAATGGCAGCTATAGTGTGATGGGCAATTACACGATTTGGAACGGTAACAAAAATAGAAATCAGATAAAACTGAACAAGCTGGCAAAGGAAGCGGCACAACTCGATTCGACAGCACAAGCCCTCAACCTGCAAGAACAGATAGCTCAACTTTACGTACAGATACTTTACTCTACAGAGGCTATCAACGTAAACAAAGAAAGTTATCTGTCGAGTGTTCAAAACGAAGAGCGTGGTAAGGAAATGGCAAAAATTGGCAAGATGAGCCAAGCAGACTTAGCACAACTTACAGCACAGAGAGCACAAGATGAGTTTAACATCGTGCAGGCTGAAAGTAACGTTAAAAACTATAAACGACAGTTGAAGGAACTCCTGCAGATTACCAGTGAAGAAGCTTTCGACATCGCTATTCCAAGCACAACTGACCAGATGGCTCTGGCCTCTATCCCAGGAATGAACAGCGTCTATACAGCTGCGCTTCAGAATCGCCCTGAGTTTTTGAGCTATCAAAACAAACTCGACCAGAACGATCTGAACATCAAGATTGCAAAGGCAGGAAAGTTGCCAACCATCAGCGCAAATGCAGGAGCTACGACCAGCACCACATCCATGAACAAAAACGGTTGGGGCAGTCAGATGAAAACCAACTTCAGCATGGGTGGTGGAATCGGTGTCAGTATTCCTCTCTTTGATAACCGACAGACCAAGACTTCTGTCAATAAAGCACTCATTCAGCGTGAAAGCATCTTGCTCGATATAAAGAATGAGCAAACTAAGCTCTACTCTACTATCGAAAACTATTGGTTGCAGGCTAATACAAACCAAAGCCAGTTTAAGGCTGCCAAGGTGAGCAGCGAGAGTGCCCAAACAAGCTACAATCTGTTAAGTGAGCAGTTCAAACTGGGATTAAAGAACATCGTAGAATTGAGAACTGGCAAAGATAATCTTCTGAAGGCTAAGCAGAACGAGCTTCAGGCAAAGTATCTTACCATTCTGAATATCAACATGTTGAAATTCTACCAAAACGGTAGAATCTAAAGAGAAAGATTGGTATTAACATCCGAAAACATATTGCAAATCATTAATAGGTATACATACATTTTTATGAAAAAACTTAGAATCAGCAAAATCTGGATTGTCATGATTGTGATAATCATCGTAGCTGTGGCAGCATGGCTGTTCTCTGGAAGTAAAAACGAAGAGCAAATAGACTTCAAGCAGGAAGCTGTAACCACACAAACATTGCAGAATAGTGTAACTGCAACCGGTACTATTGAAGCGGTAACTTCTGTAACGGTTGGTACACAGGTGAGTGGTATTGTAAACAAACTTTATGTTGATTACAATTCGCAGGTAAAAAAGGTGAAGTTATAGCTGTGCTCGACAAAACCAACCTGATGAGCGAGTTGAATACTGCCAAAGCTAACCTGGCAAGTGCGCAAAGCAGTTTGAACTATCAGAGTGCAAACATGAGCCGCTACCAGACCCTCTATAAGAAAGGTTTGGTAAGTGCTGACGATTATGAAAATGCGCTTCTCACCTATCGCCAGGCGAAAGAGCAAGTAGCTTCGGCCAAGGAAAATGTACAGAAAGCCCAAACCAACCTGAGCTATGCTACAATTACATCCCCAATAGATGGAACTGTCATATCAAAAAGCGTAGAGGAAGGACAGACCGTAGCAGCAAGCTTCAACACTCCAGAGCTCTTTACTATCGCTAAAGATCTGACCAACATGCAGGTGATTGCAAATGTTGACGAGGCTGATATAGGCGGTGTAAAAGAAGGCGACCGCGTCAATTTTACAGTAGATGCTTATCCTGACGATGTATTCCAGGGAACAGTGAAACAGGTTCGTCTGGAAGCTACTACAACAAACAATGTAGTCACTTACGAGGTTGTCATCTCTGCACCCAACGCAGATCTCAAGTTAAAACCAGGACTGACTGCAAATGTTACCATCTTTACACAAGAACGAGCTGGTATTCTTGCCGTTGCCAACAAAGCACTCCGCTTTACTCCAACCAAGGAAACTGTAGGAAAGAATATCAAGATTGTTGACTGCAAAGGAAAAAACAAAGTTTGGACTCTTGCTAACAATACCCTTACAGCTCATTCTGTAACCATCGGTCAGAGCGACGGTATACATACTGAAATTATCAAGGGTTTGAAGAAGGGACAAAAGATTGTAACTGAAATCATAGTTAATATCCCTGAAGAGAATGAGGAGCCTCAACAAAGTCAAGGTTTGATTAGCGGTCCTGGACCTAGAGGAAAAAAAAATAAAAAATAAGAGTATGGCAAACGACAATATTCAAGCAAACAGCGAAAAGAAAGTTGTGATAGAACTCGACAATGTTCGCCGCGACTTTCTTGTGGGTGAGGAAACTGTCCACGCTCTAAAAGGTGTAAGCTTTAAAATATACGAAGGTGAGTTTGTTACCATCATGGGTAAATCAGGATCAGGTAAATCTACCCTGCTGAACCAGCTAGGTTGTCTTGATACCCCATCCAGTGGCGAATACTATCTGGATGGAGTAAGCGTACGAAAGATGTCACGTAATGATCGCGCCATTCTTAGAAACCGAAAGATTGGATTCATCTTCCAGAACTACAATCTTCTACCGAAGACTACAAGTGTAGAAAATGTAGAACTTCCACTGATGTACAACCCGAACGTAAGCGCAGAAGAACGAAAGCAACGTGCTATCGAATCGCTGAAAGCTGTTGGTTTAGGAGAACGTCTCTATCATAAGAGTAATCAGATGTCTGGAGGACAGATGCAGCGTGTAGCAATAGCTCGTGCGTTAGTCAACAACCCCGCTGTGATACTTGCTGATGAAGCAACGGGTAATCTCGACACCAGAACCAGTTTTGAGATTCTGGTACTCTTCCAAAAACTTTATGCAGAAGGAAGAACCATCATCTTCGTTACCCACAACCCAGACATTGCAAATTATTCGAGTCGTAATATCGAACTGCGTGATGGTCACATCATCAGCGACACCTATAACGAACATATTCTATCGGCAGCCGAAGGTCTGGCAGCCTTGCCGGCCAACACGGACGAATAAGTTTTCAATGTTAAGTGTTGAATGTTAAATTACTTAGCATCCAATAGCAAACGAAGTTTTCACTTAACACTTAACATTTAACATTACAACAAGTAAAATGAATTATCAGAATCTTTTCAAAATAGCCATCCGCGCCATTGCTGCCAACAAAATGCGCTCTTTCCTTACCGCACTTGGCATCATCATCGGTATTGCTGCGGTTATTACCATGCTTGCCATCGGACAAGGAAGTAAAGCCAGCATCAAGGCAAACATCGCAGAGATGGGATCAAACATGATTATGATTTCACCAGGTGCAGACATGCGTGGCGGTGTGAGACAAGATGCTTCGTCAATGGAGACGCTGAAGCAAGCCGACTATCAGAGCATCAAAGACGAATGTAATTATATCTCAGCTATTTCTCCTACTGTAAACAGTTCCGGACAGTGGATCTACGGAAACAACAACACCCAAAGTTCCATTTATGGTGTAAACCAAGACTATCTTTCCATCCGACAACTGAAAGTGGCAGATGGAGAAATGTTTACAGATACAGATATTAAGGCTGCATCTAAAGTTTGTATTTTAGGACAGACAGTAGTTGACTATCTTTTCCCTGATGGCAGCGATCCTATCGGTAAAGTTGTGCGATTTAACAGCATTCCATTCAGAGTAATCGGTGTATTGAAGAAGAAAGGTTATAATAGTATGGGTATGGACCAGGATGATTTGGTACTTGCCCCCTATACGTTAGTTTATCGCTCAGTCTGAACTCTTTCTTCCATATAGCCACCCAAATAGAGCCTTGGAGCATTATTATGAGTTTTGCTGTCTGTACATTTACTGGCGTTTTCTTTGGATGGTATCCTGCAAAGAAGGCAGCAAGGCTCGACCCTATCGAGGCTATCAGATACGAATAAAAAAATTGAGAGAACATTAAATATTCTCTGAGGTTTTTCAAAAAAACAAAAAGTTTTTTGGTGAATACAAAATAAAGTTGTACTTTTGCGTCTGCGGAAGTGCAACTTTTTTATTTGAAGTTAAACGAATCGCATGAATTGAATAGTAAACAGGTTTAAATATAGAAGATTATGAAATTTATAGGAATTATTCCAGCAAGATACGCATCAACACGTTTCCCGGGAAAGCCACTTGCCATGTTAGATGGCAAACCAGTGATACAACATGTTTATGAGAAAGTAGCAAGTTGTCTAGAAGCAGCCTATGTTGCAACAGACGATGAGCGAATTTTCAATGCTGTAGAAGCATTTGGCGGTAAAGCTGTTATGACGCGCAAGGATCATAAGAGCGGTACTGACCGCATAGAAGAAGCTATCGAAAAAATTGGTGGAGACTGGGATGTCATTGTCAATGTTCAAGGAGATGAACCTTTTGTTGACAAGAGTCAACTGGAAACCATCTGCCAGTGTTTTGATGACCCAACAACCCAAATTGCCACTTTAGGAAAAGCTTTTACCAGTATGGAAGCTGTAAAAAATCCTAATAGTCCAAAGATTGTTGTAGACAATCAAGGCTTTGCTATGTATTTCTCTCGCAGCATCATTCCATACGTAAGAGGAAAGGAAGAGGAAGAATGGCTCAAGAGTTTTCCTTATCTGAAACATTTGGGCATCTATGCTTACCGCAAAGAAGTTTTAAAAGAGGTAACCAAACTGCCACAAAGCTCACTAGAAATAGCAGAGAGCCTGGAACAACTTCGATGGCTGCAGAATGGCTACAAGATAAAAGTTGGTACTACAGATGTAGAAACTGTAGGCATCGACACGCCAGAAGATTTGCAGCGGGCAGAAGACTTTTTGAAAAACAGAAAGTAATAAAAAACATCATATACTTTTAAAGTATCGCAGAATGAACAAAATTGAAAATATCGTCAAAAAATATATTATTCACCATGGTATGTTCAAGTGGCAAACACCATATATCGTTGCCTTGTCTGGAGGTGCTGATAGCGTTGCCCTATTGCTTATCTTGAAAAATATAGGACTGAATATTACTGCTGCGCACTGTAACTTTCACCTTCGCGGCGAAGAGAGTGACAGAGACGAGCAATTTTGTGTAAATCTGTGCAAACAACAGGGAATCAGTTTGTCTCGAATCCATTTTGATACTTATGCTTATGCCCATTTACACAAGGTAAGTATCGAAATGGCTGCACGCAACTTACGCTACAGCTATTTTGCCCAATTAGTAAAAGACTTGCATGCAGGAGGCATTTGTGTGGCCCATCATCGCGATGACAATGTAGAAACTTTACTTCTGAATCTGTTAAGAGGATCTGGAGTAGACGGATTAGCAGGCATCGCCCCCAAAAACGGAAATATTCTTCGCCCTCTTCTCTGCATCAGCCGACAGGATATATTGCAATACCTAAAAGAAAAAAAGCAAGATTTTGTCACAGATTCAACAAATTTGGAAGACGATGCTTTAAGAAATAAAATTCGCCATCATGTAGTACCTCTTTTGGAAAGTATCAACCCGGCAGCAAGTGAAAATATCGCTCTCACTGCCAAATACATACGCCAAGCGAAAAGTATACTTGAGAGCATGGATAGCATCAGTACAACCGACTCTTATAGGAAAGTTATATATATCCCTAAAGTATCTGTCATGAATGCTGTAAGTCCGGAATTCATACTCCATAAAGAATTAGGCAGATATGGTTTTCATGGCAATGTCATTGATGACATCTGTGAAAGCCTCTTCAGTCAGGATCGTGGTGTCGGTAAAATCTGGAAAAACGAAGACTATATGATAGTCATCGACAGAGAACAGCTGTTGATCTCTAACATAAAAGACTTGAATAACATTCAGGAACAAAGAGCGTTCCGACTGCCAGAAGAAGGTATTTACAACATGGACGAAGGAACCCAAATCAAGATAAAAATCTTCTCGCATATGGGTGACTTCATGCCAAGCAAAGAATCGCAATGTATCACTTTGGATGCTGAAAAAGTCAGTTTTCCCCTCACCTACCGACTGGTAAAAGAAGGCGATAGATTTCAACCTTTCGGCATGAATGGTAGCAAACTGTTGAGTGACTATATGACCGATAGGAAATTTGACTATATACAAAAAAAGACACAGCATGTATTAACTGATAGTAAAGGTGAAATCATCTGGCTTATCGGCGAACGTACGTCTGAAAAAACAAAGATTACCGAAACCACCAAGAAAATATTGGAGGTCATCATCAAATGAAAAAGAAAATATTATATATCACAAGTTTAGTTTTCATTCTGCTGGCTGCCGCCAGCACATGGAGCTATTATTGCCTGAACCCATCAAGTGATAGAGTGAACAAGGCAAAAGCAAACATAAAAGTATACAGTCACTACGAATTAATTCAAAATGGAAAAACAATACTCCGGTTCGACGAAGACACTACGACACTGGCTGCCAACTTTATGAATCGTTGGGCGTTGATTCCTTCATGTGAAGGAAGACTTGCCGCCTGCTACAACAACAGCATCAGCCGGAATCACTATCTTGGCAAAGATGCGGATAGCATCTTTAAAGAGAAAGTTGATTCTTTAGACAGTTTGTATAGAGACTCCAAATGGAAAGTTGGAGAACTGAACTATTATATTCACTCTCATTCTGTTCAGGATGTAGGCTACAACTCTATTTGCGCTTATACCCAACACGAACTGGAACTACGCGATTCTGCCAAGAAACTGATTGATTCCCTGAAACATGTACAGAAAAAGGGACATTTCAAGTTGAAACGCTCCATTTCATATCAAGCCTATTATAGAGACGAGAACGGAAAATGGAAGAGTCAGGCATGCAAACTCATCAAAGCAATGAATGGAGAAACTGCACAAGGAAGCCGCACATTCCAACTTTCCTCAGAAACAACTCCTGAAGGGGTTAAAGCTATTTCACCTCAACTTGCAGCATCTTTAGCAACAGCTCATGGAGTCACACTTCGACGCTCAATTGATTATACCCTCTTACCTGATTCTCTAGGATATTATCGGGGTACAACCGACAGTATCTATCAACCAAACGGTCATGGATGCTGGCAAGGATACGATGGAACCTATTATGAAGGTTACTGGAAAAACGGGAAACGTGAAGGATTCGGATTCAGCATTGCTCCCAAGAAGCCTTTACGAATAGGCGAATGGAAAAATGACCGCTATAAAGGCGAAAGACTCGTATATACATCGGAACGTATTTATGGCATAGACCTGAGCAAATACCAGCATGGAAAAGGCAGAAAAAAATATGCTATCAACTGGAACCGTTTACGCATTACACATCTTGGACGTCTCAGCAAAAAGACCATATCAGGAACAGTAAACTTCCCGATTCGCTTCATCTATATCAAGAGTACAGAAGGTAAATCGCTGTTAAATCCATATTATAGAAAAGATTATCGTGATGCAAAAGCACATGGTTACAAGGTTGGAACCTATCACTTCTTTACCACCATAACACCTGCTGCCGAACAAGCACGACACTTTCTGAAACACAGTATCATTAGGAAAGGCGATTTTCCTCCAGTTCTTGATGTTGAACCGCTTCCTAGTCAAATCAAGAAAATGGGAGGGGCTGGAGTATTGTTTGCACGCATTAGAACTTGGCTTAGAATTGTAGAAAGAGCAACTGGTGTTAAGCCTATTCTTTACATCAGCCAAACTTTCGTAAATCGCTATCTGCCAAAGGCTCCCGATTTGAAACATAACTACCAGGTTTGGATTGCACGATATGGAGAGTATAAACCAGACATCCGATTGGTATATTGGCAACTCTGCCCCGACGGAAGAGTAGCAGGAATACATGGAGAGGTAGACATCAACGTGTTTAACGGATACGATGACGCTTTTCAAAGTTTTGTTAAGAACAAGACCGTAAAATAACCTTTAAATGAGTAAGTTAGGTTAATTACGTTAAAGTAAGTTATAATTCTAGTCGTGTATCAATATTTTTATTATCTTTGCGCCAATTGTGCAATGTGTAACTAAGAGGAAAGATAATGAGACAGCTTAAGATACAAAAGAGTATAACCAATCGTAATAGTGAAGCCCTCGACAAATATCTTGTAGAGATAGGTAGAGCCCCTATGGTTTCTATTGATGAAGAAATAGAATTGGCTCAAGCTATCCGCAAGGGAGGTAGAGCTGGCGAAAGAGCAAAAAATAAGTTGATTGAAGCCAACTTACGTTTTGTGGTGTCGGTAGCAAAACAATATCAGCACCAGGGACTCACCTTGACAGACTTGATTGACGAAGGAAACATCGGACTCATCAAGGCTGCAGAACGCTTCGATGAAACACGAGGGTTCAAATTTATCTCATACGCTGTATGGTGGATTCGTCAGAGTATTTTACAGGCAATAGCAGAGCAAAGCCGAATTGTTCGACTTCCCCTCAACCAGGTAGGATCACTCAACAAGGTAAACCAGGAAATTAATAAGTTTGAGCAGGAAAACCAACGCCGTCCAAGCGTTGAAGAACTTGCTGCCAGAACAGGTGTTGACGAGGACAAGATTTCTCAGAGCATGGCTGCCAGTGGTCATCATGTAAGCATCGATGCTCCATTCAGTGATGACGATGACAACTCTATGGCAGATGTAATGGCAAGCGGAGACGATGCCAGAACAGACAAGCAGGTTGACCATGAAAGTATGGCACAAGACCTAAGACAGGTTTTAAAAGTTTGCCTCAAGGATCGCGAACTGAAAATTATCTGTGCATGCTACGGAATTGGGGAAACCGAAAAGGGGCTTGAGGAAATTGGTGATAAAATGGGGCTCACCCGTGAGCGAGTTCGCCAGATAAGAGAAAAAAGCATCACCAAACTGAGAGAGTCCGGGAAGATAGGAATCCTTATGAAATATCTTGGTTAGGAAAGCTGTTGCCCAAAATATTTGGCATAGTTCTTCTGCCAAGTAACATCTTAACTCATAATAAATGAAGAAATATCAAACACACATCATTTTGACGATTATCTTCTGCATAATGGCTTTTGCAGCACATGCAAGAAGAATGTCACCGAGAGACGCCTTTAGTGACTCGGTGATGTGTTTGGTATTTAAATATTCACAATCTGTTGACACAACAGGTAGAGCTGAGCACAAGAGTTATGCCTACACTAAATTTCAAATCAAAACAAACAAACGTAATGCAACGCTCATGCTAGTACCGACGATGTATGCGGTGGCTCATGGCGGTGGCAGAAGATTCATCAGCGAGTATTATAACCAAATGACGCTAGACGCAAATGGCAGACCAGTTGCCAAGCGTTTGCTGAACATAAGCACCATTCCGCATAGAAGCAACACATTGTCATCAGTTTTGAAATACATGACTCCAACGGTATATGGAGAAACACTTTTCGAAACTAATATTCTTTCTCCTTTCCACAATAAGAATCGCAGATATTATAAATATGCCGTTACCCAATTACCATTCGGCAAAGCACAAGTCTACGTATATCCACGTCTCAAAAACACCCAAGTTATTGAAGCACGTGCCATTGTTGATTCCCAAAGCGGAAAGATAAGCATGGTAGACTTTGAGGGCGAATATGATATGACCCGTTTCTATATCTCTATTATTATGGGTAAAGACGGATTTGGTTCACTTTCTCCTGCAAGGTGCAGCATGAGAGCCAACTTCAGTTTTATGGGTAACAAGATAACGGGCATGTATACAACAGTATACGGACTGCCGAAAATATTAAGTGATTCACTCAATAATGTAGCCGATACTGCATTAATGGCAAAAGTGCGCCCAATTGAATTAAACCAAGATGAGGCTGACATATACAGAAAATTCTATGAAAAAAGAAAACAAATAACAGATTCCTTGAATAACAACATACCAGAGAAAAACTTTGCAAAAGACATACTTTGGGATGTTATCGGTGACAATGTATTAAACAGAATTTCCCAAGGCTTCGGAAAGCAAAACCAAGGCTACTTCCGTATCAGTCCTATTCTCAACCCACTCTATATGGGATACTCCGAGCGAAAAGGAATTGTATACAAGTTTGACCTGAAGGGAGGCTACAGGTTTACAGAAAATCTGCAATTGAAGCTTCGCTTTAAAGGAGGTTACAGTATGAAACAACACAGATTTTATTTCAATATACCATTGACATTCAACTATAACCCGAAGCACAATGGATATCTGAAGTTAGAAATCGGTAACGGCAATAGAATATCGAATAATCGTGTCGCACGAAAGATGTTAGGCATCAGCAAACCTGAAGATAACGATTTTCTATATCCACTATTCTCAGAATATCCAGGATTGTCATTACCGGAAATTTCAACAGATATTGAGGCAAACAACAGAAAACTGACAGAGTTTAAAGATGATTACCTTCGTCTTACTAACCACTGGAGTTTCAACGACTATGTCGGTTTTGAGATTGGCTTGGTTTCACATCAACGAAAAGCAGTAGTAGAAAGTTTCTATAAACTGTTTAATTATCCAAGCAAATATGTGTCAGTAGCACCAGCTGTAGCTTTAGAACTCTTACCATGGGGTAAAAAAGGCTCCATCTTTAAAATAGACTATGAAAAGGGATGGAAAAACCTACTAGGTTCAAACATAGACTACGAACGGGTAGAAGCAGATGCACAAACTATTTTTCAAGCATCACGCCGTCAATCATATTCTATAAGGTTAGGAGCTGGCTTTTATACCCGCAAAGGTGATCATTGGGACTTCGTTGACTATACCAATTTCCATGACAACAATATTCCTGGAGGCTGGAATGATAGCTGGAGTGGAGAATTCGAATTACTGCCATCCCAATGGTATAATGCCAGTGATTATTACATACGTGGAAATTTCACTTATGAAGCTCCCATGATTGCAACTGCATGGCTCCCCCTGATTGGGAAATATATAGAAGCAGAGCGTCTGTATGTAAGCAGTCTTGTTGTAAACCATTTACACCCATATACAGAATGGGGATATGGAGTAACAACAAGAGCTATTACATTAGGATTCTTTGCTGCCTTCAAAAACACGAAGTTTAATGGCATAGGCTGTCGCTTCGGTTTTGAACTATTTAGAGATTGGTAATATTCATAAAAGCATGGATAAAACATGATTTCTAGGGCACAATATCAATAACATCATAAAAAAAACAAAATATGAGTTCACAACTAACTGTTTATAAAGCAAGTGCAGGATCAGGTAAAACATTTACTTTGGCTCGCGAGTATATGACACTCGTGATAGCTAATCCTGCTTCCTACAGAACCATTCTTGCAGTAACCTTCACCAACAAAGCTACTGAAGAAATGAAAATGCGTATCTTAGGAAAATTATACGAAATTGCACACGGACTACCAGAAGCAAACGATTATGTAAATCAAATACAGCAGGCTTTACCCTATCTTTCATCCAAACAAATTCAGAAAAATGCAGAATCAGCCCTGCATTTGCTCATACATAATTATAACTATTTCCGGGTTATGACCATCGATACGTTCTTTCAGAGTGTATTGAGAAATCTAGCACGTGAACTTGATCTGACTGCCAATTTACGGATAGAACTCAATGACTATCAAATAGAACAGCATGCCGTTGATGAACTTATAGAAAGTCTTGAAGATACCGATCGTCTACTTTTCTGGATTATGGATTATATCAAAGAAAATATTGATGATGATAAGAGTTGGAATGTCATAGGACAGATCAAGAAATTCGGTGAGAACATATTCAAGGATTATTACAAAGTTCATTCCGACAAGTTGACAGAATTGATGGAACAAGAAGATTTCTTCAAGGATTTTACCGACCGAATGAAGAAAATGCGCAATAAGGCAAAAGAGCAGCTTAAAGAAATTGCTGCTACTTTTTTCGATTCCCTTGAAGAAGAAGGCTTTACGTCAGACGACTTAGCTGGAAAAACGAGAGGTATTTGGAGCTATTTCAACAAGCTGAAAAATGGCAAATACAGTGATGATGATCTACATAATGATACTTTCTGTAAATGTCGGGAAAGTCCGGAAGCATGGGTCAAAAAATCTGATGTAAAAAATTGTACTGATATCTTCAATTATGTGGAATCGGTGCTCTACCCTATTCTGCTGTTTGCAGAAGATAATCGTCCAAGACTCACCCGAATCTTCAAAAGTACCGATCTGACCATAAAGCATCTTAATCAGCTCCGCCTTTTGGGAAGCATAGATAAAAAAGTCAGGGAGATGAACAGAGAGGCAAACCGATTCCTTTTGAGCGATACTCAGACCTTGCTCAACTCACTGATAAAGGATAGCGATTCGCCATTCATCTTTGAAAAGATTGGCACTCAACTCGACCATATAATGATTGACGAGTTCCAAGATACTAGCACCATCCAATGGAAGAACTTTAAAGTGCTGCTCGAAGAAACCATGAGTAGAGAAGATGCAGGTAACCTCATTGTTGGTGACGTAAAACAAAGTATTTACAGATGGCGATCCGGCGATTGGAGACTGCTCAATAATATTGATAAAGAATTTAATAAAAGCGCGAAAAAAGTAAGCATAGAAACTTTGGGTATCAACTACCGCTCTGATAGAAACATCATTGAGTTCAACAATGCTTTTTTCACAGAAGCAGTAAAATTGGAGATTGAAGACCTGAAAGATAAATGTCCTGAGGAATGTAAACAGCTGGAAAGCGCATATAGCGATGTCTGCCAGCAAGTACCAGACCACCATTCTGTTCCTAATGGTTCTATCAGTATTCAGCTCCTGGGCGGTGAAAATATTGAAGAAAGAATGATGCAAACCACACTGGACACTGTAGACAAGTTGGTTGAAAGAGGTGTTCCTTGCAACAAAATAGCAATCCTGGTAAGAAGCAACCGCAACATACAGGACATTGCTGAGTATTTTATGAACCATTCCGACTATCCGTTGGTTTCAGATGAGGCATTCAGGCTGGATGCCTCCCAAGCAGTATGCACATTGGTTAACGCTCTCTACATACTGGTACACCCAAATGACAATATTGTATTAGCAACTCTCAACAAGTTTTGTGACACGTATTCTGTAGCTGGAAATATGCCGGAACAACTTTTGACCAATCGTTCTGAGTATCTGGAAATGCCACTGTTCGATCTCACAGAACGCCTTTTTGCAGAACTTAAACTTGGCGAAATAAAAGACATGATCAAGCAAACTGCCTACATCTGTACTTTTTATGATTGCTTAAGTAAATATCTCACAGATAACAGTAGTGATATCACTGGATTTCTGAAAGAGTGGGATAACCGTATCCACGAAAAAAGCATTCATAGTGATGGCGATGGAGGTATCAGATTCCTTACTATACATAAGAGTAAGGGACTGGAATACGATCATGTTATCATGCCTTACTGTGACTGGCAACTAGAAAAAGCCAACACTATCTGGTGCACACCGCAAGAAGCTCCATACAACGAACTTCCACTGGTACCTATAGATTTCAGTGCTAAACTGATGAAGCAAAGTATATATGAAGCAGATTATAATCATGAACATCTGCAAAACATAGTCGACAATTTGAATCTGCTTTATGTAGCCTTCACACGTGCCAGTCACAACCTGATTGTAATTGGCAAAAGAGCTAATAGTGCATATCGTTCTGCCATTATTGAATCTGTACTCGACAAGGTAGCCAGCCGACTTGAAGCTAATGACGTAAAGATGGAGTTAACAGGAATAGGTTCTGATGCCAAAACAGATGACATATCTTTCTGCTATAATGAAATATATGTACCTGATTCTTCCAAGAAATCAAACGAGAAGAAGAATACAAACGTGCTCTCAGCCTATTCTCAACCTTTAGAAATTAAAATAAATGTTACGCCTGAAATGCCAGAATTCAGACAGAGTAACCAGAGCCGTGACTTTATAAAGCGTGATGAAACAGAAGAGCAACAGAAGTTTTATATCAAAATGGGTACTATTTTGCACAACCTCTTTTCTACAATCCGCACAGTTGATGATATTGATGGAGCCCTGAAACAGTTGGAGTTAGACGGACTTTTATACGATCAAGACCTCACACCAGAGAAAATAAAGGAGATGATCAGGAAAAGACTTGAATCACCAAAGGTCGCAAAATGGTTTGATAAGGAACTGACCATACTAAATGAATGTTCTATCCTGACAGTTGAAAATGGAAAAGTGGCAGAATACCGTCCAGACCGCGTGATGCAAAACTCAAAAAATGAAACCATCGTGGTAGACTTCAAATTCGGTAAACAGAAAGTAGAACACCATGAACAGGTTAGAAAATACATCGGCTTGTTAAGAAGCATGGGACATCACCGAGTAAAAGGTTATCTATGGTATGTATACCCTAACAGAATAGTTGAAGTAATAAAATAATATGGTTCTATTGCCCCTTTCCAAAAAGTAGGGCAACATAAAGAACAGTTGCAAACATTGAAAAGTCCATTAAGATATGAAAGCATTTTTAAAATATGTAGCAAGAGATATACTCGAGAAATACGGAAACAATCTCAGCGACATTGCCGTCGTGTTTCCAAATAAACGCGCCGCTCTTTTCCTCAACGAGAGTCTGGCACGTTTGACTGATCACCCTATCTGGTCGCCATCTTACATAACAATCAGCGACCTTTTTCGCAAACATAGCACATTGAAAGTTGGAGACCCAATCAAACTTGTTTGCGATTTACATAAAACATTCGTAGCCTGCACTGGTATTGATGAGACCCTAGACCATTTTTATGGATGGGGACAACTTCTTATCACAGATTTTGACGATATTGATAAAAACATGGCAGAAGCAGAAAAACTCTTTGCCAATCTTAGCAATATACATGAACTTGATGACATCTCATATCTTACAGAAGAACAGAAAACGCTGATTAAGAAATTTTTTAGCAATTTCAACGATGATCACAACTCTGAACTCAAAAAGAGATTTCTACAATTATGGAGCCATTTTCTTGATATCTATAAGCAGTTCAACATGCGCCTTGAAGAACAAGGATTGGCTTATGAGGGGGCTCTGTACAGGAAAGTTGCAAATGATGAAAATATCAAATTCCAACACAAGAAATATCTCTTTGTCGGTTTTAATATGATGCAAGTAGTAGAACGGAAACTCTGCGACCGCTTGATGAAAGAGGGTAAAGCACATTTCTATTGGGACTACGATGACTATTATATGCAAAACAATCATGAGGCAGGTCACTACATTCGTGAATATCTCAAATATTATCCTAACGAATTGAATGATATGCCTCCTCATGATCTTCGTGAAATTTATCATAACTTTGATAACAATAAAGACATTACATACATATCGGCATCAACTGAAAACATCCAGGCCCGCTATGTAAACCAATGGCTTAAAGAAAAGAAACGCTATAAATATGGAAAAAAAGTGGCTATAGTATTAGCCGATGAAGGATTGTTGCAAAGTGTTATACATAGTCTTCCTACAAACGAAGACATCAAGTCGTTGCCAGATTATTCTGAGAACGACAAGTTAGCATATAATATAACATTGGGCTATCCGCTTCAACAGACACCATTCTACAGTTTGCTGCAACAGCTCATCAAGTTGCAGGGCGTAGGTCACCCCAAGCATAGTAACAACTATCGCTTACACAATGTGCTCATGGCACTCCGTCATCCATATACACGCTATATTTCTCAAAATTATAGCAAACTCTTGAGCGCTCTTGATGAGCAGAAGCAGTTCTATCCTACCCGCCAATTCCTAAGCATGGATGGTGATGAAGGCTTGTCACTGCTTTTCAAAGATTTGGGTGAGACTGCAACAGAAAATGAATACAACTTGAGACTCATCCAGTATCTGCTGGATATTTTGAAGACAATAGGTGTGAATAGCAAAGAACAGGACGATCCTTTATTCCAGGAATCGCTCTTCAGGACCTATACCTTATTGAACCGTCTGCAAGAACTCATCCAGACAGGAGACTTAGCAGTAGACTGCATCACTCTGGAACGACTCATCCAACAGCTCATCCAGTCAACAAGTATTCCTTTCCATGGTGAACCTGCAGAAGGAATACAGGTAATGGGTGTATTGGAAACTCGAAATCTGGATTTCGAGCATATCTTAGTACTCTCATGCAACGAAGGGAAACTGCCGAAAGGTGTGAACGATGCTTCATTTATTCCCTATTCATTGAGAAAGGCATATGGCTTGACTACGGTAGATAACAAAGTAGCCATATACGCCTATTATTTTCACAGTCTGCTCCAACGCTCACACGACATCACTTTATGTTACAATAACGCAACAGAAGATGGCCAATCGGGTGAGATGAGCCGTTTTATGCTACAACTCCTGGTAGAAAGCCATCATGACATCGAGCGCTTTTCTTTGGTCGCAGGACAAAACACAATGCGTCCTACTTATGAACCAATAGAGAAAAAACTGCATGCGCTCAGCCAGCTCAAGAATTTGAAAATGCTTACGCCAACATTTTTGAATACCTATTTGAGATGTGAAAAGCAATTCTACTATAAATATGTAGAAGGACTGATTGAGCCAGATGAAATTGATGAGGACGAAGTAGACAACAAAGTATTTGGAAATATATTCCATCGTGCAGCAGAACTGTTCTATCTGGGATTAGCAAGCAGCGATGCTCTGACAACCGACGGTAAAGGAGAACTCAAACTGACTCGTCCTATCGTTGTATCAAAAGAGCAACTAGAGCAAGCATTAAAAGACGAATCTCTGATTTATCGCCTGGTAGATCAGGCGTTCAGAGAAGAACTCTTTAAAGTTAGCGCTGCAGGATATCGTCCAAAATATAATGGTCTGCAACTGATCAATAAAGAAGTAATAGCAAGATATATCCGGCAACTTGTCACGATAGATATGCGCCAGGCTCCATTCACCATACTCGGATTAGAGCTGGTTGTAAAAACTGACGTCGAAGTAGAAACAAGTACCGGCAATTTATCTCTGTCAATAGGAGGTTTTATCGACCGACTGGACGCTGTTGCAGCTAACGGTCATGCAAATGGCAATAATCTTGCAGAACGAATCCGCGTAATAGACTATAAAACAGGACGTATTTCAACAACACGTCCAAGAGAACTGAGCGAAGTGTTTGATCCATCCATGCTCAACAAGCATACAGATTATTATTTACAATCTATGCTCTACTCGATTATTGTAAGCCACAACAGGAATCTGAATCCGGCTCAAGAGCCCGTATCTCCAGGCTTGCTGTTTATACAAAATGCAGGAGCAGAAGATTATGATCCGACATTAAAAATGGGCAAGGAACTCATCAGTAGCATAGATGTATACGAAGAAGAGTTTATGAAACAACTGAAAGTTCTCATCGCCAACATCTTTGACAAGGACCAACCATTCCGGCCTACAGATGATAAGCATCGTTGCGAATACTGTCCATATGCAGCTTTATGCAAATCATAGAAACATATATAATATGTGGAAACCAAAATGATTGGTTAAAATGCGCAAAATACTTGCTTTTTTGAATTATTCTATGTATATTTGCAAAAAGAATTATTGAGTATGACTAGAAAAGAAATAAACAAGATAGTTAGTGAGAACTTAAACTATGTAAAATCAGTAGCCAACCAGTATAAAGGTAAAGGCGTTGAGTTTGATGACTTGGTTAGCGAAGGAACGCTGGCAATGCTTATGGCAGCCAGAAAGTTCCAAGCCGACCGGGGCACCGATTTTGTGGCTTATGCCGGTCCATTCGTTCACAAGGCTATATCACAGGCCATCGATAAACAATCAGGAGTTTATCGTTTACCGAAAGACCAGAAGAAATATGCCCCAAGAAACGCAGACAAGGCTGTATCTGTAGATGCGCCACTAAGCGCAAACAATCCGTATACCCTATTAGACATATTAAACGATCCGGATGTAAAGATTGCAGATGATACCCTGAATATAGAAATGATGAAGAAAAAGATGGCAGAAAGCATTGCAGATTTATTGCCACGAGAGAAAGAAATCATCACCAAATTCTATGGTATAGGTGTTCCTAAAGAAACGATGGCTGAAATTGCTGAAGATATGGGGCTCAAACGCGAGCGAGTTCGCCAGATACGAAATCTGACCATACGCAGATTGAACAGGAGTATTCGCCACCAGGCATTGAGAAACTACTTCAAGAGGTAACTCGCAATAGTTTGTAAAAACAAAAAGGAGGGTGAATCATTAACTTATGATACACCCTCCTTTTTGTTTCATGTTCTAGTTATTAACTATTAAACTTACTCCAATCCCTTAAAATGATTAGCACGATATTGACGAGGAGTAACGCCTATTCGCTTGAAGAAATTAGCATAGAAACTCTGACGAGTATTGAAACCAGCCATTTCGCTGATACCTTCTACAGTCATTCTTGCATAACGTTTATCGGTAAGTAAAGACATAGCATCGTTTACTCGATAATCATTCACCAACTCGGCATAATTCTTATGAAATCGAGTTGCGCATACAGCAGAAATATAGCGAGAGTTAGTATTCAAATCCTCTGCAAGTTTCTTGGAACTATAGTCTGGGTCCTTGTACTTTCTTTCAGTAACAAGAACACGGATTATCTCGTCGCGAAGGCGGTCCTTAGTTTCTTCACTCAGCATAGATTGATATCTTGCTATTTTTTCTTTTTTAGGTTGAATATTGTACTTAGCCATAGTTATGTTATAAAATTTATTACAACAAAGGTACGACTTTTATTTAGAACGACCAAATTTTTTCTCACTTTTTTGAAAAATAAACACAAAAAAAGTCGTTTATATGAAATAAAATGGTTATTTTTGCATTAATTTTCAAGCTCAAAGCCGAGTATATCATAATTATTAGTCAAGAAGCATAGATATGAAGCAAATATTGTGGTTTATAAAAACGTATTTTACGTTTGTCATTTTGTTCAGTATTCAGAAACCATTTTTCATGATATTGGAAAAGGCTTCTGCTACACAACCTATCGATAATATCTGGAGCGAAATGCCTACAGTGATGTGGTACGGTTTATCACTCGACCTCTCTATGGCTGGTTACCTCACCGCACTACCGGGTTTGTTGCTCATCGCAATGATTTGGTTTCGTAAGGAGATTATACGTCCCATTCTGAATGCTTATTATATACTGGCATCTTTCCTGGTTTCCATTACATTCGTACTGAATGCAGGATTATATCCATATTGGAACTTCCCGCTAGATAGCACTCCATTATATTATTTCTTTACTTCGCCAAAGGATGCACTTGCAAGTGTTGGAGGGCTTTACATCTTTTTGGCTCTCCTCATCACTGTGCTGCTTACCATAGCCGTCTGGTTCGCACTCCGCATGCCTCATACCCAGAAGCGCTATTCCAGCAGATACAGCAACTATGGTTTTGGAGATTTTGGCAGTGGTCGCAGAACACGCTACTCTGACATAGAGCATCATCGTATGCGCCATTCTCTTATTCTGTTGCTGCTTACTGCCCTTCTCTTCATCCCTATCAGAGGAGGATTTACTGTATCTACAACAAATACAGGAAAGGCATATTTCAGCCAAAATGCGTTTTTGAATCATGCTGCCGTCAATCCGATGTTCAGCCTGTTTGAATCCCTGACCCATCAGGAAGATTTTGCATCGCAATACCGATACATGTCAGAAGAAGAAGCTAACAAGCTCTTTGCTCAAATGGTAAGTTCAAGCGACCAGAACACCTACCCGCTTCTGAATGAAGAAGCTCGGAAAAACGGAAAGCCGGATATACTTATTATTATTATGGAAAGCTTTGCCAACGACATCATGCCTTCCGTCGGAACACATAAAGACGTAGCGGTCTGCTTGGACTCAATAGCCAAAAAGGGAATTTTCTTCCCAAGATTCTATTCCAACACTTTCCGCACGGATCGTGGATTGGTTGCTGTTTTGAGCGGTTATCCTGCACAACCTACAACCAGCATCATGCGCTACCCGGCAAAATCTGCACAATTACCATCATTGGCACGTTCATTGGCTAAAGCAAAGCATTACGGCAATGCATATTATTATGGTGGTGATGCTGATTTTGCCAACCAACGCTCTTGGCTGGTTTCCCAGGGCTATGAGAGAATCATTTCAGATAGTGATTTCCCTATAGAAGACAAATTGAGCAAATGGGGAGTACACGATCATATAGTAGCCAACCGGCTGCTTGCAGACCTCAGGAAAGAACAGAATGCCAAGCAGCCTATGCTGAGAGTATTCCAGACATCAAGCAGTCATGAGCCATTCGATGTACCATATAGCAGACTGAAAGACAAGCGTTTAAATGCATTTGCTTACACTGATAGTGTCATAGGTCATCTTCTGCGTGAATACAGCAAATTGCCTAGATGGAAAAACACTTTGGTATTACTCGTTGCCGATCATGTTGGCGCATACAAAGAACATCTTGACAACTTTGACCGCAGCCGCTATCAGATTCCACTTATCATGACCGGTGGAGCAATAGCTCGCCCAATGAATGTTAAGCTCATAGGAAGTCAGCATGATATAGCAGCTACACTGCTCGGACAATTAGGCATTCCTCACAAAGACTTCTTGTTCAGCAAGAATATGTTGAGTGATGCTACTCCTAAATTTGCATTCTTTGATGTACCCGATGCTTTCGGCATGGTATCAGAGGAGAACTCTATCATCTACGACAATAAATCCAAAAAGGTTGTTTATGATAAAGGCAAAAAAGGTTATAACCTGAAACGAGGCATGGCTTATCTACAGAAGTTGTACGATGACTTGAGTGCAAAATAACCCAAACGACAGGGCAACAGATTATCAGAAACAAGAAAGCGAACATTACAGAATTTCATAAAGAAAGACTATGATAGAATTACTTCATCAAATAGAACAGATTGATACGCAGATTTTTCTGTTTTTCAATGGTTTTCACAACGTGTATTGGGATTACTTCATGATGATTTTCTCAGACCGTTTTGTATGGGTTCCGTTCTATGCCAGTTTTATCTTTGTACTGCTTAAGAATTTTCCTGTCAAGGTTGTGATGAGCACTATAGTTGTCATCACTCTGATTATCTTGTTTTCAGACCAGACTGCATCAGGAATTCTGAAGCCATTAGTAGCAAGAATGCGTCCCAGCAATCCTGATAATCCTATCAGTCCGATGGTACATGTTGTTCAAGGATATCGGGGTGGCAGATATGGTTTCCCATCTTCTCATGCAGCCAATGCATGGAGCATAGCCTTCTTTGCCCAATATCTGGTTCGCCGGAGCAAACTCACGATATTCTTATGCCTATGGGCATTGATAACCAGTTATTCCCGAATGTATCTCGGTGTACACTATTTTGGCGACATCCTGATTGGTACCCTCATTGGTTTTCTCTATGCCACCTTATATTATTATATATTTCAGTATTTTTTAAGGAAGCATACCGAACGTTTTAAGCCCAACCACGACATCAGATTTGCAAGCGTCCCTATCATTACGGGGCTCGTTTCTATTTGGGTAATCATTTGTACCAGTGGAATACTATCTTTCTATAGCATACCACTGAGATAAACAAATATATAAAATGAGTTAGCTTATAAAAATGGTTTAGATTAACATTATTATTAACATATAAAATTTAAAGATTATGAAGAAATTATCAATTCTTGCATTTGCTATGGGCCTGATAGCTTTCACAGCATGTTCTGAGAAAAAGGCACCAGCACAGGCACCCGCTCAGGCAGAACAGACAGTTGTAACCGATTCTGCATTTCAGGCTGCCGCAGCCGGTGAATATAAGAGCGCAGATGGTGAGCGTAGTGTAACTTTGAACAGTGATTTCTCTGTTAAAGTAAAAGGCCTTGATAAGGAATTTTACAAGTGGGAATTGCCTGCTAAGCCAGAAGGTAAAGCAGCTGTGATTATCCTGAGCCGCAAGGGTCTCGATGCCGATGTTCAGGAGCAGGCAACACTCGATACAGAAGAAGGTTCAATCATTATTAAGAACGAAACATTCCGCAAAAAGTAATTAAATATGAACCTGGTATAAATGCAAAACGCCCTCGCTTCACAGCGAAGGCGTTCATTTTTGGTATTAGTTTCATTTAAGGTAAAAAGATTGTATTCAGGATAACGATGCAAAGATAGACATATTTTTCGAAACGAACGAATCTTTTTATATGTTTAAAAACATATTTTGTGAATTATCGCTCCCAAAACAAAATTATCTGCCAGATAATTTCGGTACTTACAATTAAATTTGTATCTTTGCACCATAAATTTAAAAATTATTCTTTTTATTGAATTATGGCAATTAATGAAGAAAACAATTTGGAAGAGAAGAAAAGTATCTCTTTCGTAGAACAGTTAGTTGAGGAAGATCTCAAAGAAGGCAAAAACGGAGGACGAATCCAGACGCGTTTTCCGCCAGAGCCTAATGGTTATCTGCATATCGGCCATGCCAAAGCTATCTGCATGGACTTTGGTGTTGCAGAGAAATATAATGGTGTTTGCAATCTTCGTTTTGATGACACTAACCCTAGCAAGGAAAACAATGAATATGTAGAGAATATTCTTCAAGACATCCAGTGGCTCGGATTCAAGTGGGGCAATATCTACTATGCTTCTGACTACTTTGAGAAGCTTTGGGATTTTGCTGTCTGGATGATCAAGAAGGGCAATGCATATATAGATGAACAAACTGCTGAAGAAATTGCACAGCAGAAGGGTACCCCTACCTCACCAGGTACAGCTAGTCCTTATCGTGATCGCCCAATCGAAGAAAGCCTTGCTTTGTTTGAGAAGATGAATACTCCTGAGGCCGTAGAAGGCAGCATGGTTCTTCGCGCAAAACTCGATATGGCGAATCCAAACATGCATTTCCGCGATCCTATCATGTATCGTATCATCCATACTCCTCATCACCGTACAGGAACAAAATGGCATGCATATCCTATGTATGATTTCGCTCACGGACAGAGTGACTACTTTGAGGGGGTAACCCACTCTATCTGTACATTGGAATTTGTACCTCACCGTCCGCTTTACGATAAGTTCATCGACTTCTTGAAGGAGAAGGACGGAACTGCAGATGTATTAAACGACAATCGTCCACGTCAGATTGAGTTCAACCGATTGAACCTCACTTATACTGTAATGAGCAAGCGTAAGCTTCACCAGCTGGTTGATGAGAAACTGGTTATCGGATGGGACGACCCACGTATGCCTACTCTTTGCGGAATGCGCCGTCGCGGTTACTCTCCTGAGAGTATTCGTATGTTTATCGACAGTATCGGTTATACTAAGTTCGATGCTCTCAACGATATGGCCTTACTCGAAGCATCTGTTAGAGAAGACTTGAACAAGAAAGCATGTCGTGTGAGTGCAGTACTTGATCCTGTAAAACTCGTAATTACCAACTATCCGGAAGGTGAAACAGAGGAAATGGAAGCCATCAATAATCCAGAAAATGAAGCTGATGGCACACACACCATCACATTCTCTAAGAATCTCTGGATAGAGCGTGCTGACTTTATGGAAGATGCTCCTAAAAAATTCTTCCGTATGACTCCGGGTAAAGAAGTTCGTCTGAAGAATGCTTACATCGTTAAGTGCACTGGATGCACAAAGGACGAAAATGGCGTTATCACTGAGATTCAGGCAGAATACGATCCTATCAGTAAGAGCGGCATGGAAGGTGCCAACCGTAAGGTTAAGGGTACATTGCATTGGGTATCAGCAGATCACTGCGTAAAGGCAGAGGTGCGCGAATACGACCGTCTCTTTATGGTAGAAAATCCATCTGCTGATGAACGTGACTTCCACGAGTTGCTCAACCCAGACAGCTTCCACGACTATCCTAACTGCTATGTTGAGGAATATGCAGCCAACAAGAAGCCAGGTGAATATCTCCAGTTCCAGCGTATCGGTTATTTCATGGCCGATCTTGATTCTACTGCAGAAAAACCAGTATTCAACAAAACAGTTGGCTTGAAGGATACATGGGCAAAACAGAATAAATAAATCACCTATATCTGTCTCAGTTTCAACACTGAGACAGATATTATTTAGATTCAGATAACAAATGAATACAGCAGAGCTTTTTCTTTGGATACTCGACAATTTAAATTACTGGGTAGTAACCCTTTTCATGGCTATCGAGAGTTCATTCATCCCATTCCCATCAGAGGTGGTTGTTCCACCTGCAGCATGGAAAGCCATGGATCCTGATAGCGGAATGTCGTTTATCCTGGTCATCGTGTTTGCCACCATTGGTGCCAATATCGGTGCACTTATCAACTATTATTTAGCTAAATGGGTAGGCCGCCCTATCATCTACCGTTTTGCCGACAGCCGCATCGGACATATGTGCCTGATAGACCGCCAAAAGGTAGAAGTTGCAGAAGAGTATTTCCGCAAGCATGGAGCCGCATCCACTATTTTTGGGCGCCTGGTACCAGCTGTTCGCCAATTAATCAGTATTCCAGCCGGTTTGGCAGGTATGCATGTAGGCAAATTCTTGCTCTATACCACAATCGGTGCTGGCATCTGGAATACTGTTTTAGCAACCATCGGTTGGGGTATTTACCAATATACAGACTATAAAACAACTCAAGATGTATATCAGCAGGCATTAAAGTATAGTCATGAGCTCGGTTACATCATCTTGGCTCTTGCCGTTGTTATTGTAGCTTTCCTTGCATACAAGGGGCTCAAGAAGAAATAAGAAACTATCCCCCATCCTGCTTTCTCAAGCGGGATGGGGGATTTTTTCTTTCGTATAATTACTTATCTATCTTGTATAGCATTTCATCATGGCAAAACATAAATGGATTCAAGTGACCTATTCCTTGATAATCCAATCACCTATCGTCCGCTGGTTGCTGTCATAATTTACGCCAATCTTAAACAGACGCTTACCATCGGCAGAATATGGAATCAGATATCCCTTTTCATCTATCTGTCTGATAGCTTCCTCGGCTGAACCATCATATTTCAACTCGAAAACAAATACGGCATCAGGCATATACACCACGGCATCAGCCCTGCCTATCGCACTATCCTCCTCTACCCTCATGTGTGCTCCCATCAGGTTAAAGATAAGATAGAACACCGTCTGGAAATCCCGTTCACTCTTGTTACTCAATCGGTTGGAAATGCTGGCAAGATAAGCCTTCAGGCGCACCATCGCTCCCTCAACGTCTGCCTCATAGAGCTTTTCCAGGAAATCACCTACCAGACTATTGTTATCCAGTGATATTGGTGAAAGATAGTTAGGTGCAAGACTCTTGAGCATGCCAATCTTAACCTCTCTGTTAGGATACTCCAAGGTATAACGTTGCAGCATCGGGTTATACTTCTTGATGGTGAGATAACCACTCTGATAGAGCAACGGAAGCGCAGAAGTCATCATTTCCGGCGAAACATCAAAGTCATCCACATCACATGATTTCTTCTCAATATCCATCACATTGACGTGATACTTCTGCAATGTCTTAATAAGATAAGACGGAGTACCCGAGCCAAACCAGTAAGGAGCAATATCCCGTGCATTCAGTGCCTTTACCAGGCTGAACGGATTGAAAACATCTTCAGATTTCTTACTGAAATGATAGCCGTCGTAGAATCTTGTCAGCTCTGCCAGGCACTCCTCATACGTCATACCCAGGTCTTCTCCCAATGCCTCTATATCCGGTTTCATCTGAGTGGTAAGCTCCTTCTTGCTGATACCGCAGATAGCCGAATACTGGTCGAACATACTGATGTTATCGAGGTTATTCAGTTCACTGAAGATGCTGAGCTGCGAGAACTTGGTGATACCCGTGATGAAGGTGAACTCCAGATACGGGTCGAGCATCTTGATGGGACTATAGAAGTTTTGCATGATGAGGCGCAGCGGTTTCAAATTTTCCTTTTCATGCACTACATCCAGCAAAGGGGCATCATATTCATCAATGATAATCACTACCTTCTTACCCGTCTGCTTGTATGCTTCTTTCACCAGGTCTTTCAAACGGAGGTTAGCGTCCACCTGATGCGTCTTGTATCCCCAGATCGTTTCCTGCTCTTCAAGCATATCTGCCAGGTATCTTTCCAGCTGTTCCACTCCCATGTGCTTGGCGCCGCTCAGGTCGAAATGCAGCACAGGGTGCTTCACCCAATCCTTCTCATAATCAGCAATGGCCAATCCCTCAAAAAGTTCTTTCCTTCCCTCGAAATAGGCCTGGAGGGTAGATGCAAAGAGCGACTTTCCGAATCGTCTTGGACGACTCAGAAAGACATACTTCATTTTTTTCTCTCGAAAATCCACGATGTATGGGGTCTTATCAATATAGAGATAATTACCCTCTCTGATATTCGAGAATGTCTGTATTCCTACTGGATAGAAATTTACCATTTTTGCCATATTCCTACATGCTTTACGTTTTGCGCTGCTAAGTTACGAATATTTTTTTGAATAGGAAAATTTTGGGAGAGATATTTTTCACAATTATCTTTTGCACTATTAAATTAATAATTGCTTGGCAGAAACTTCTACTACCCCGCCATTTCCGTCACTAATGACCACAGGACGATTGTATAAAGCCTTTTCTACCAACATATCATGCTGAGCTTCAACTAAACCTGATTCAACTTTGTTGATAAAGCCCTCAATCTCACTTTCACTCATAATCCTTAATTATTTTAAATTTAACAATATCCTTAATCTTTGTTGGAATAAGATCTGGTTGCTAAAGTAGTTTTAAATTCTTTTGGATGCAAATATACTGCAAAATCTTGATAACGCCAAATATTTGAATGAAATTAACATCATTATTGGCTAATAACTGAACTTTCGCATATCAGGAGTTAAAGGAGTTAAGGAAGTTAAGGAGTTAAGACAATAGAGTCTGAAAACGTTAAAAAATACAAACAAGGTGTCGCATTGCTCACGAAGGAGACACCTAAAACCAAAAAATCATACCTGAAAAAACAAACATTACCCCCCACTTTCAAATAAAAACCTTATCTTTGCACCAGGATTTTTACAATCTGTATCATGAAGGATTTAAAATATTGTAAATTATAATCAAAACATAATAGATTAATATGAGAAATTATTTAACTGGAAAAGAACGATTACTGGTTGCAGCACTTGCTTTAATTCTTCCATTTTCTTTCGCGAAAGCAGAAGCAAGAGAAGATGGAAAGACCGGTCAGCAAGGCTGGTATGTAGGAGTAGAGGGTGGAATGCCTTTCGGCTTCTCTACTTTCTCAAGTTTCGGACACGACAAGACTCATCCCGGTTGGGCTGCTGGCTTATATGGGGGCTATCGTTTCAACTCCATCTTCTCGGCTGAGTTATCTGCCAAGTATGGAGAAATGAACTTGTCTGCACAAGACTGCTGCGTAGACCGTAACTATTGGTTGGGTAGCGACGGTGTGCTTTACAAGGCAGGTGTCCTGGGCATGGACAGTTGGGAATATGCCAATCTGAAAAGCCATGTCTCTATGGGACAATATGGAGCCAGAGTAAATATCAACCTCCTTGGGGTGTTCCCTCAAATAGCTGACAGCCGATGGGATTTGGCAGTATCACCTCATATTTATGCTGTAACGACCAAGGCTGATATTCAGACTATAGCCGATGATGCCAAAGTGATAAAAGGTTCTACCAACTGGCATTTGGGTTATGGTGCAGACTTGCAGGTGGGCTACCAACTGACCTCATGCCTGAAATTGGGTATCTATTCCGGTCTGACCCGTCTTACTGGCGAACGTATGGATGGAATGCCGGAATATCTGCATAAGAACAACTTCTTGTGGGAAAGTGGCATAAGATTAGGAATCAACTTGCCTTTTACCAATCATCATCCGTAACTCCTAAAACAAGATAGAATAATGAAAGCAAAAAGAATATTTAATATTGGATTATGGGTGCTGTTATGCGTCCCATGCCTGTTGACAAGTTGCGACCATGATGTTCATGATGACAAAGAAGAAAGCGGCTTGTCGGTATCGCTCACTTGGGCAGATGAAGCTGACCAAGGCACGGAAGTGAAGGATGTGAAACTCTGGATATTCAATGCCTCTGACGGCTCGCTTGTAGAGGAAAAACAATATGGCGGTGCACAGGAGGTGGCAAGCCAACGCTTCCAACTCCCGGAAGGAACCTATCGCATCCTGACTACCACCAACCTAACAGAACCGTTCTTTATCAGCGAACAGACCCGGTCTTTGAGCAACTGGAACAATATTCTGATAGGCTTGACCAATCCTAAAGATGTGAAGCATAATGCCTATTTCGGAGTTGCCGATGTGAAGATAGAGAACAAGGAAGGCAGCTATGTGGTGCAAACCCCTATAAAGAGCGTGCTTGCCGAACTGACCATCATCATCGAGAACATACCGAAAGGCACAGAGATGAGTGGCAAGGCTTTGGATTGTGCCTGGTGCCTGTTCCCAACACTGAAGAACAGTGATGGAGACTACGGTTTGCCGAGCATAGAGCCAACGGAAGTGGAACTCCCTACCCTCCTGGCTACGGAATCAACCCTGAAATCGGAAGTCATCCGACTGATGCCAACCATACAGGGAAGCCCCGCCTCTCATATTTATCTCCGACTACAGCTCCCAGACAAGACCTTGCAGGAGTTTGACATCACCGCCCCTAAGATGAATGTAGGAGGAAAGTATGAGCTAAGGTTCAAGTACGAAGAAATGCAGCCAAAGATGAATCTGGATGCTACCATCAACGGTTGGACGAACCTCAACAATGAAGTAGAAACCAAATAATAATAATAACTTTTAAAATATGGATAATATGAAAAAGATGACGAAGTTTTTCGCCCTTGCACTCTTAGCAGGTGCAATGGTTTCATGCAGTACAGAAGATACAGCTTCTACAACAGCAAATGGTAAGGTAGCCGTACAGTTTACTGGTGGTATCAGCGTAAACACCCGTGCCAGCGGAACCACTTGGGACAACGGTGACCGTATCGGAATCACCGACATCGACAACGATACCCAGTACGGCAACGTGCGTTTCATCCTGAAGAACGGGAAATTTGAGGCAGAAGGAAAGGTCATCTATATCGAAGATGCAAAGCCCCATACTTTCCGCGCCTACTATCCGTACAACGCGGCGGGAGGCATCCTCACAGCCACGACCGATGCCACGGCGCAGCAGAACCAGCCTGCCATCGACTTTCTCTTTGCTTCAGGAGCCACGGGAGACAAAAGCAGCCCGGTGGTGAGCTTTACCGACAAAACCTACAAAGGCGGTGAAGACAACTCCTTCCACCACCGCATGAGCCGGATAACCCTTACCTTCGAGGCGGGCGATGGTGTGGATTTCAGCGTGGTCAAGCCTGAACGTTACACGCTGGACGGATTGTTACTCACTGGTACGTTCAACACGGACGACGGTTTTGCCACAGCAGACAACGGGGCACAGACCGGAGAACTGGCCATGAATCTGGCAGACGGCAATCTCACGTCATCGGTCATCCTCTTCCCGCAGACAGTTGCATTACTGCCGTTGGTTGTGAATTACAAAGGTCAGGAATATCCTGCCACACTCACCGTGCCCGAAGGCGCACTGCTGGCGGGCAACAACTACACCTATACAGTCAAGGTGAGCAACAAAGTCCTTGAAGTCAGCGAAGCCACCATTGCAAAGTGGAACGATATAGACGGTGGAGAAGTGGATGCTGACCTGTAAGATATTAATAATTAATCGATTAGAATGAAGAATTATGAGACATAGATTATTAATCCCCGCAGCCACCGCACTGCTGTTCGCCCTCGCCGCCTGCACACAGGACGAACTGGCTGACGGTAGCCGTCTATCCAAAGAGGAATACCCAATAGTCATCCATGCCACCGGACTGTCCGTGGAGGCAACGCCGCAGGCAGCCCCATCAACCCGTGCATCCGTGGACGGCGACTGGCAGGGCGTCACTTCCGTGGCACTCAAGATTGGCGATGCGGTAAAGGAATACATAGTAACGACTTCGGATGCCGACGGATACAAGAGCGCCGCGCTCTCACGCGAGAACGACCCGTACTACTGGACCAGCCGCGACCCGATTACCGTATCGGCATGGTGGCCCATGGATAATACAGACATCACACAGATGCCTGTCGTGAAGGTTGCAGAAGACCAGAGCATATTGGCTGACTTCCAGAAAAGCGACTTCATTTCCGCCGAAAACCAGACGGTGAAATTTGACGACCCGACACTTGGATTTACCCACCGCACGGCACGCGTGGCAATCGAACTGAAGCCCGGCACGGGATTCACGAGCGTCGCCGGTGCCACGGTGAGCCTCGTGAGCCTGTCCGCCGATAACGGCAACCCGACCGCCATCAAGACCTACAACGCAAGCGGCAACACCTACGAGGCACTGACCGCCCCGCAGACCGTTGCGGCAGGCAAGCCGTTCGTCAAGGTGGAACTCGGCGGCGGCACCTTCTACTTCCGCCCGCAGAACAACGTCGTATTAGAGGCGGGCAACCGCTATACCTACACCGTCAAGGTGAACGCCACTGGTCTGACGTTAGAGGGCTGCACCATCGGCAGCTGGGCTGACGGCGGCGGCGAGAGCGGCACAGCCGAGGATTTGGGCTACATCTACGACAGCAACACCAAGACCTACACGGTCTATAACGCAGACGGCCTGCTGGCATGGAACGAAGCCTCACAAAAAGATGAATCGATAAATTGCACCCTCACCGCCGACATCGACATGACGGGTAAGGAATGGACACGGTCAGGCATATTTACATTCTACTCCGGCGTCTTTAATGGACAAGGACACCGCATTACAGGATTTAACTCTTCAGCAATGAATAATACTGGATTTTTGGGTTCACTCTTAAGTGAACGTGGAGTGATAAAGAACCTACAACTCATAGATGTGAATCTGTATGGCAGTAGTGGAAATACTGCAGGAATAGTGGGCCGAAATCATGGCCAAATCATTGCCTGCTCTGTGACGGGAAAAATTTCTGCATCATATGGTGGAACTTGTGGTATAGCCGAATCAAATTATGGCGATATCATCGCTTGCTGGTTCGACGGCACATTGAAAGAGTCTAACAATGGAGCTATAGTGCGTTATAACTACGCTGATATAACTTCCTGTTATTGGGGAGGCAATGCCGGGCAAGGAGTATTCCGTATTGAAGGAGGAACGGTAGATGCCACGAAGGTGGACGGCGCGACAGTGAAATGGCAGACAGCCGTCGACGGCATGAACACCGCCCTCACCGCTGGCGACTACCAGTGGGCACTAGGCACCAACGGTCTGCCCGTACTGCAAAAGAAACAATAACAATCTCTAAACAACACGCATCATGAAACGAACAACCATTCATATATTCGCAGCCCTCGCGCTGCTGCTCGGCCTTGCCGCCTGCACGCAGGACGAAGCGGGCTTCCTGCCTGAAGGGGCGGAAGGCAGATCCATCGTCTTCACCGCCACGGGGTTAAACCCCGCTGCGACAGCCACCGCCGGCACCCGTGCCCCGGTGGACGGCAATTGGGAGGGTGTGCAGAGCGTGGCAGTCCTGATGGACGGCACGGTGAAGACGTACAACGTGACGCCCTCCACCGCCGACCCCACCAGCGCCACGCTGACCTCCACCAACCCGTACTACTGGACCAACCACAACGACATCACCGTTACGGCGTGGTGGCCCTACACCGCTGGCGAGACAACCCCGCCTGCGGTAAAGGTAAAAGCCAACCAAAGTACCCAGAAAGACTTTGAGGGCAGCGACCTCATCGTAGCCAACGGACAGACGGTGACCTACGGCAGCCCCACGCTCCGCTTCACCCACCGCACGGCGCGGGTGACCGTCGTTCTGACGGACTACACCGAGGGACTGGCATCCGTGCAGCTGACGGGCCTCTCCACCGAAGGCGACAACCCAGCCGAAATCACCCCGTACGACAAGGGCAGCAACACCTACACCGCCCTCGTAGCCCCGCAAAGTGTGGCAGCTGGCAAGGCCTTCATTACCTGCACCTTCACCAACGGCAAGGTCTTCGTCTATAAGATGAAGAATGCTGCCGACTGGCAGGCGGGCGGTGAATATACCTACACCGTCTCCCTCGCTGCGGCAAAAGGCTATATCATAGAGGACGACGGCAGCTACACCGTGACCTCCGCCGATGGTCTGATGAATATAGCCGAATTAGTGAACGGAGGTAAGAGCAACATTAACATTACCCTCGACACTGACATTGACCTCACAGGCAAAGACTGGACACCGATAGGCACAGACTACGACAACTCATACAAAGGCACCTTCGACGGTGGCGGTCATACCATCACGGGGCTGACCTTTACAACAAATGACGAATATGCGGGTCTGTTCGGCCATCTCAATAGTGCTGGTACGGTGAAGAACGTGGTGATGGAGGGCATACAGATAACAAGCAATCAAATATATGGCGGCAGTATTGGCGGCGTGGTAGGATTTAGCTGGGGTACCATTGAAAACTGCACGGTGTCGGGCAGCGTCAGCGGCACGGTGTACGTCGGCGGTGTGGTGGGTGCTCAATGGGGCGGTTCCATCACCGGATGCAGTTCCTCTGCCACAGTGAAGGGAATGGTCTATGTCGGCGGCGTGGTAGGTCAGACGAATGGGAATACCATCACCCTGACCGCTTGCTATGCCACGGGCAACGTGATCATAGAAATAGCCCCCAAAAAGAATATCGCTGGCGGCGGTCTGGTGGGAATGAACGCAGGAAGCATCCTTGCCTGCTATGCCACGGGCAACGTAACCAGTACAGGTAGTAGCACCGGCAATGTGCATATCGGCGGCTTTTTGGGAGATAACTACACCACCGTGACCGCCTGCTACTGGAAGAACAATCATGAACAAGGTATCGGCTACAAAAAGGCAGGCACCGTCACCGAAGTCACGAAGGTAGACGGCACTGACGTTACCTGGCAGAAAGCCGTTGATGCCATGAACACCGCCTTGCAGAACGCAGGCTCAAGGTGGCGTTACGAACTTAAAGGAGCATTGCCTACCTTGAAGAAGCAGTAAACCGTTGCGGGCGGAAAAGTTCCGCCCGCAACGAACATTAAACGACAAGGGTCTATATGCCACGATGAAAAGGTGGCGTATAGACCCTTTTTGCAATATTATACTTCCTTCCAGTCAACCAGTCCCTTTCCCATATCATCCAGTTCTATGGCAAGGG
>OOCF01000100.1_pt1 | contig 47864 bp, 31 predicted proteins | sample 1671001 | NCBI WGS metagenome assembly OOCF01 (sample SAMN06348112, study PRJEB24527) | human gut metagenome | biome: human gut; feature: ankylosing spondylitis patient; material: feces | host: Homo sapiens | place: China | collected 2015-10
GAGAGGACGTTTAGACGCAAGAAGGACGCTGAAGAGCTTAGTTGCGGATTTGAGGGTCTTTAAAATGGGGTGCAAAAATATAAAAAATAATGCATTAATTTTACATTTATATAGAGAATATCTCTTTAAAGAACAAAATAACACCCATTTAGTTCAAAGAATAAAATTTAATTTAATAACTTTGTGAAGTATAATTATAAATTTATCAACCACCTTAATCTGCAGTCATGAAGATTAGCTTATATTCAAAAGTAGGAAGTTTTTTGGTTGCAAGCCTGTTTGCAACATCGTGTGCCCAACAAGAAAATATGGTACAAACCCTTACTCCTGTTCCTGTATCCTATCAAACAGAACAAGGAAAATTCCAATGGGATGCACAGACACAATTGTTTGCCGAAGGAGAAAAAATCGATACTTCTATCATAGAAACGGCATTCCAGCATGCTCCTCAACCAATAAAATGGACAGAAGCACTCCCAAAATCGAATTTTATCCGTCTGACTCTTGTCCCCGAACTGAAAGGCATTACATCACCGGAAGGATATACATTGCAAATTACTTCAAACGGTATACAGATTGAAGCCACTACACATGCCGGTCTGTTCTATGGAGTACAAAGTATTTTGCAGCTGGCCGAACAGGGAAAAGGAGCCATACAGGCAGCTACCATTACAGACGAGCCACGTTTCGAGTATCGTGGAATCATGCTGGATGTATCCAGACATTTCCGCAGCAAAGAATTTGTAAAGAAACAGATTGATTTACTTGCATCATACAAAATAAACCGTCTTCACCTGCATCTTACCGACGCAGCCGGATGGCGTATAGAAATTGACAAATATCCCCGTCTGACAGAATTTGCCGCATGGCGTAAAGGAGAGACATGGAAAGAATGGGGCAAAGGAGGTAACCAATACTGTGAAGCAACCGATCCGGAAGCCAAAGGAGGATATTATACCAAAGAAGATATTAAAGAGATATTGGAATATGCACGCCAACATTGCGTCACAATCATTCCGGAAATCGAGATGCCTTCTCACTCGGAAGAAGTGCTGACTGCCTATCCGGAGTTATCCTGCACACACAAACCCTACAAGCAGTCTGATTTTTGCGTAGGAAACGAGAAAACATTCGAATTCCTTGAAAATGTATTGACCGAAGTAATGGAAATGTTCCCTTCCCAATACATCCATATCGGAGGTGACGAAGCTGGTAAAGGAGCATGGAAAACTTGCCCACTCTGTCAGGCACGCATGAAAAAAGAAGGACTGAAGAATGTAGACGAATTGCAGAGCTATCTGATTCACCGCATCGAACGTTTCCTGAATGCAAACGGAAGAGATTTGCTGGGCTGGGACGAAATTCTGGAAGGAGGTCTGGCTCCTAATGCTACTGTAATGTCCTGGAGAGGCGAAGCTGGTGGTATCAAGGCTGTTCGTGCAGGTCATCATGCCATTATGACTCCTGGGGAATACTGTTATCTTGATGGTTATCAGGATGCTCCGTATTCACAACCGGAAGCCATCGGTGGATATCTTCCATTAAGCAAAGTATACGGATACAATCCGGTACCCGATTCACTGACTACAGAAGAAGCCAAACTGATTCAAGGCGTACAGGGAAACGTATGGGCTGAATACATTCCTACAGACGAACATATGGAATACATGCTGTACCCACGTGCCATCGCATTGGCCGAAGTAGCATGGACAAAACCGGAAAACAAATCGTGGGATTCTTTCCACGAACGTATCCTGAAAATCATTCCGCAATTGCAGGCTAAAGGATACAATCCGTTCGATGTAAGTAAAGAAATTGGAAACCGTAAGGAAGCTGCCCAGCCGATAGAACACCTGGCTGTAGGCAAGAAAGTAACCTTCAATATTCCTTATTGGCCTAACTATCCGGCTAACGGAGAAAAAACGCTGACAGACGGTTTGCGCGGTGGATGGAACTACAACGACAAGCGCTGGTTGGGATTTGCCGACAATCACCGTATGGATGTAGTAATCGACCTGGAGAAGGAAACCGACATTCACTCTGTTGCGGCCGACTTCATGCAAATCTGTGGTCCGGATGTATATATGCCTGCCAAGGTTATCATTTCGGCCTCTACAGACGGAAAGAATTATACTACCCTTGCCGAAATAAATCATGAAGTAGTAAAAGATGATGCTGTATCATTCAAGAACTTCGGATGGCAGGGAGAAGCCAAAGCACGATATATCCGTTACCAGGCTATTGCCAATGCCGATCACGGTGGCATTCAGTTTGTCGACGAAATCGTTGTAAAATAAAAGCCGTACACAGTCTTAATATTTCATTCTCTTCCTCCGATTTTTCCTATAAAAAAGGAAAACGGAGGAAGAGTTTTTTATTTCTTAATAGAAATGACAAAATGTAAGGTTTGACATTTTGATATTTTCGACCTCTAAAAACAGGGCTTTTTGAGGCCTCATCCGAGTCCGGTGATTTTTTCCTTGATTTTTAAGGGATTTGCATAATAAAAAAAGAAAGGAAATACGCTCCATTTTATACATAAAATCTCATTTATACATGTATTCTTATCACTCCTCGCATAATATCCTCTATTTTCTCACATAAAGCCACTTTATATCACATTCAATATCCGAAGGAGTTTCATATAAAAAGACGATGAAATAATCAATCCACCCCCTTTTCAGCAACCAAAAAACATACTTTTATAGATGCAAGCCTACGCGACTAGTCACGAAAGCGTACGTGATTAGTCGCATCAGCCCTCGTTACTTGTATCGTTGCCCCTCGATTCAAGTCCTTTTTCCTTATTTTTTAATCTGTAAAACATGCTCTACGACACTTATTTTACCCTTCTACAAGTCATTTTAAGCTCAATAAGCCCAAATAAAGAGTGATTTTGATTTAAATGGCTGTTATCAAAAAATAGTATATTTAGATTTTTAGAAAGAATATCGAGTTTTTCCATAACAAACTGCAAGTGTTTACTTATAGTTTTTTCATAGGAAAAATTAGCCTAATTATTGAAAATTCAATCCAATTTGTAAAGAATATCAAAAATTTAAATACTTTTGCCTATAATTAATCTACAGTAAAACACGTTTTACGATTATGAATAACAAGATTCTATTACTATTGGCAGGAATACTCCTTTGTTTACCTTTGCATGCACAATACCGCTTTTCTTTTCACAAAGACGGAAAATTTAAAATTGCTCAATTTACTGATATTCATTGGACTCCCCGTTCTGCCAACTGTAGCATCACAGCCTCCACAATAGAGTCTGTATTACAAGCCGAACAGCCGGATATAGCCATTCTGACAGGAGATGTAGTAACAGATTCTCCCGCATTGGAAGGATGGAAATCTATCATACAAATCTTTGAAAAAGCCCAAATGCCATTTGCCGTACTGATGGGTAATCATGATGCAGAAAATATGTCAAAAGACAGCATTTATCTCCTTTTATCTGCATCTCCTTATTTTGTAGGCAACAGAGGACCTGTTGATATTAAAGGATATGGAAATTCCATCATCCCTATCTATGACTCACAAAAACAAAGCACCATTTCATCGCTGTTGTATTGTTTCGACTCAAACGATTACCCGGAAAATAAAAATTACGGTCACTACGACTGGATACATTTTAACCAAATTGACTGGTATCGCAGAAAAAGTCAAGCCTATACAGCACAAAACAACGGCAAACCTTTGCCGGCTTTAGCATTCTTCCATATTGCCACTCCAGAATTCAATCACCTGATTGGCCGCAAAACCACTTGGGGAAGATGCAACGAAGGAGGAACCGGTGCGCCCAAACTAAACAGTGGTATGTTTACCTCTTTCATCGAATGTCAGGACATAATGGGGGTTTTTGTCGGACATGATCACGACAATGACTTTATCGGTCAGGAATACGGCATTGCCCTCGCATACGGACGAGTAACCGGAGACGACGCCTATGGAGATTTTAAACGGGGCGGACGTATCATAGAATTACATGAAGGTACACATAGTTTCGATACATGGATTACAACGCCAGATGGAAAAGAATTTACCTATTATTATCCATCAGGTATTACATCCATAGAGGAGGAAGAAGGAGATTATTTACCAGCACGTAAGGTTCAGTCTCCTAAACAAGGAGTAGCTTATACTTATTACGAGGGAGAATTTGAAAAAACAGCCGAAGTATTGAAAGGGAAAAAAGTAAAGACCGGTGTTATGAAAAACTTCGATATTACCCAAGCTCCCGCAGAAGACTATTTCGGTTATGAATTCCGCACACTGATACTTATTCCGGAAAAAGGAATCTACAACTTCTACACCTATTCGGACGATGGCACTAAACTGTATATTGACGGAAAAGAAATCGTAGATAATGACGGCTCCCACAATGCTCAAAGAGCAGAAGGTAAAGTCGCATTGGAAGAAGGCTTCCATGAATTGCGTTTAGTTTATCTGGAAAGCTACATGGGACAGGAACTTGAAGTCGGCATTTCGGGAAGAAATATACTTGAAACACCTATACCTGATGATATGCTGTATTTGGGGAAATAAGAAACTCCTAAAGCATAGTACTGAAAAACACTGCAACTCAATAAAAAATAGAACATGAAATTATATCCGAAAATATCGGTCAAAATTTTATTTCTAATTGCCATTCTGTTGACAATAACCTCTTTGTCGTCTAAAACAAACGGTCGACATACTCTTTATAGTTCTTATAAAACAGACTGCCAGTATGATCCATTTCGTTTATATGATGAAGAAGATAGTACAAAAGTGGATTTTAGTACAGCCTATAAAAATTGGCTGACACCAAACAGCACAGAGAATATAAAAGATTTTACGCATAAATTGATTGAGGATAAATATACATTCCAAACAACATTATTCAGTTCTAAAGTATACATTATCGAAGACGAGACAGATAGTTCACTCAATTATTGGGATACTATACCATCGAATGGCATACTCGGAAAAAACTACACACGGATAGAAATGTACATCGATCCTCAAATAGAACAGAAAGATTCATTAATATTTCAAATACACGGAAAATCAAAAGTCAAAAACATTATCTGTGATTTTGCTGGAGAAATACATATTGAACATATTTACGGATACTGGAATTATGGTCTGAATTTTCCTAAAGAATACAGAATTGTAGGTAGCTATTTTCTGAACGAAAATAAAAAACAATATGGTTCTGGAACATTCCAAGGTACATACAGCTCTTACTGTTATATAGACGAGAAACAAAAAACAGTTCTTCTATATGATCTGTTTTACATAGCTGATGGATATGAGAATCGCAACTTTGTAGGGACTTGGACAAACCATAAAACCAAAGAAAAGAAAAAATGTATTTGGGGAGATAACCGTTTACCATACACATTTGATTTTGACATTGGAGACGGTTCTATGGTTATTAATCCCAAATACAATAGTATTGAGTGGGAACAATGGAAATCAGATATACCCTCAAAGCAGTGGTGGAAAAATACTAACTGAAATTTATCATATACTTAACGGATTATATTAAACTCTTTTTAATACAAAAAGTATGAACAAAAAATTTCTATGTTTACTCGGAGCAGCATCAATAGGGATGTCTTTGTCTGCTTCATCAATGAGTAAACCCACACCTCCAAAAGAAGGACATGCTCCCCTAAGCACACTTCCTTCCGCAAATCAGAATGCTCAAACCATTAAAGGTACAGTAATCGATGCTAATGGAGAAGCCATAATCGGCGCAAGTGTACAAGTAAAGGGTACAACGATTGGTACAATTACAGATTTCGACGGTAACTTTACTCTGGATGTTCCGGAAAATGCCGTACTACGCATTTCATACATCGGTTTTATTACTCAGGACATTAGCGTAAAAAACAAGAAAGATTTCAAAATTACTTTGAAAGAAGATAACAAAACACTGGAAGAGGTAGTAGTAGTAGGTTATACTACTCAACGTAAAGCCGATTTAAGTGGAGCCGTTTCTTCTGTAAAAGTAGAGGAAATCAGCGATATGTCTGTTACAGGTATCAACCATGCTTTGCAAGGAAAAATGTCTGGTGTAACAGTATATGCCAACAGTGGTGCACCGGGTGCTTCTGCTTCCGTACGTGTGCGCGGTTTGGGAACAATCGGTAACAACGACCCCCTCTACGTAATCGATGGAGTTCCGGCAGATAATATGAACGATATTAACCCGAGTGATATCGAGCGAATCGACGTATTGAAAGATGCGGCTTCTGCAGCTATCTACGGTTCACGTGCTGCCAATGGTGTGGTTATCATCCAAACTAAAAAAGGTGGAAAGTCGGAAAAGGTAAATGTAACTTTCAACATGCACCACGGCTTCAACTCCATCCCGAAAAAACTCGGATTACTTAACGCAGAACAAAGAAATCTTATCCATACAGAAGCTTACCAAAATGATAACGAACCTGTTCCGGAATATTATAGCTCTCCATATGCACAGGTTACACGTACAGACTGGCAAGATGAAGTCTTCACCAACGGATATACCGGTAACTACGATTTAGGCTTGTCCGGCGGTTCCGAAAAAGCACGTTATAACGTAGCAATGGGATATCTCAGCCAAAACGGAGTTATCAAAAATTCCGGTTACGACCGTGTAAACTTCCGCGTCAATACAGAATTGAATATCACCAAGAACTTGAAGTTTGGAGAAAATCTGATGGTTACTCACTCTGTACAAGACATGATGGATACACAAGGTTCTAACGGTGTTATTTCTTCGGCTTTGGTATTCGACCCATCTATTCCGGTATATACAGAAGATGGAGGATACAGTGGTAGTGGAGAATTGGGTACCGATATGCGTAACCCAGTTTCTATTATCGACCGTACTGATAAGAAACGTACACGCGACCGTATCTTTGGTAATGTATATGCAGAATGGGAAATCATTAAAGGCTTAACAGCCAAAACAGACTTTGGTTACGACTGGTCTCAATGGCAGGAAAAAGAATATACTCCTGTTATCCCTGAAGCAGGTCGTCCGAATTCGGTGGCAGAACTCACCCAGCAAGACTGGCAAAGCACACGCTGGATTAATACTACAACTTTGAAATACGATGGCAAATGGGGACGTCATAAATTGATGGCCTTAGGAGGATGGTCTTTTGAAAACTACAGCATGAACTTTACCAACATGCGTGGTTCTAACTTTGCCTCTGACGATGAATCTCAGCGTTTCATGGACTGTGCAGGAACAATCAACTGGATTCTGACCGGACGTAAAGAATGGGCTTTGATGTCTGCCTTCACACGTTTCGACTATTCTTACGCAGACAGATACTTGTTCTCTGTAAACTTCCGTGCGGATGGTTCTTCTAAATTCTCGAAGAACAATCGTTGGGGATACTTCCCTTCAGTTTCTGGAGCATGGCGTATTTCTGAAGAAGCCTTCTTCGAAGATATCAAGAATACAGTACAGAACTTCAAGCTCCGTGCAAGTTGGGGACAACTTGGTAACCAGAATATATTCGACTATTATCCAACCTATACCAGTGTTGTCAACACACAGGATGACGACGGTTATTATGCAGTATTCGGGAAAGATGAAACTGCTGTAGGCGGACGTTACGAAGCTTCTATCGCAAACAAGGATATCAAGTGGGAAGTAACTACACAGACCAACGTCGGTATCGACTTAAGTTTATTTGACCATTTGGATATTACTGCCGATTACTTTGTCAAGACTACTTCCGATGTATTGCTGCAAGTTCCAGTCACTTCATTGGCTGGTGTAGACAGCGAACCGTGGATTAATGCCGGAAAAGTACGTAACAAGGGATTTGAATTCAGCGCAGCATGGAATGGAGAAAAGAACGGATTCACTTACAATGTATATGGTAACTTCAGTACAATTAAAAACGAAGTGCTTTCTTTAGGAAACGGTAGTGAAGCAATTTACGGAAGTACTTACCGTGGAAGTAACATTACCAGAACAGTGGTAGGAGAACCAATGGCACACTTCTATGGTTACAAAACAGACGGAATCTTTACTTCACAGGCTGACGTAGATGCATATAATCAGAAATACAATAAGAACGCTGTTTTGGGAGATGTTAAATTCGTAGACAATGATAAAAACGGAATCATTGACGGAAATGACAGAACTAATATTGGAGACGGATTCCCTGACTTTACTTATGGATTCGGATTTGATGGTTCATACAAGAACTTCGATTTGTCTTTATTCTTCCAGGGAGTAGCTGGCTACGACATCTTTAAAGCTATAAACTACGAAGGAATGTATGTAAATAAACTGTATAATCAGTTCAGTGACATCTTAGACCGTTACCATCCGGTTAATAATCCAAACGGAACATTGCCACGTGTTACATTGGAAGATCTAAATGGTAATGGTGATTTTTCTGACTTATATGTAGAAAACGGTAACTACCTGAAGTTGAAAAACATCACATTGGGTTATACACTTCCTAAAAAACTGACAACCAAATGGGGTATGCAGAAACTGAGAGTATATGTTACTGCTCAGAATGTATTTACTATTACCAAATACTCAGGATATGATCCGGAATTGGGAGAAACTTATGCAGATAACAACGACAACTACGGAGTTACAGAGTTGGCTGTAGACCGTGGACAGTTCCCGCAAACAAGATCATTCCTTATGGGTGTTAATATTAATTTCTAAAATAAACAGTATGAAACTGAATAAACTTTTATATATATCTTTATTTTTACCGTTGTTCAGCTCTTGTTCACTTGACCGAGAACCTTATGGACTGAACAATTTGTGGAGTTCTGAAGAGAATGCCCAAAAAGCATTAGACGCAGCCTATGTTCCACTCTACGAAGAAGAAGGTTTTGGAGAAGGACACTGGTGGGCTGGCTTACTTAGTGATGACATGGTAACCAACAGACAGGAACCCCCGATGGAACGTTTAGCCTACTTTACAGATGTAACCAACACATATTGGGCAATGTACGATAACTGGAAAGTAATGTACAAAGTCATCCGTCGTGCCAATGACGTATTGGCAAATGTCCCCAATATTGAAATGGCCGAAAGCAAGAAAAGAATTATGCTGGGAGAAGCCAACTATTTATGTGCATTCTCTTATTTCTTCCTTGCAAAACGTTATGGCGGTTTGCCTTTTTATGATTACAACAATCCTACTGAGTTCAACAAACCTCGTGAAACAAAAGAACAGACTTACAAAAACATTGAAACCTATCTGCTGAATACCATCGAATATTTTAGAGACATTGATGGACAGCCTCTGTGGGAACGTACCAGCGATGATTGGGGACGTCCTAATTTGGGAGCAGCATACGGTTTGCTGGCAAAAGTATATGCACACTGGGGAAAGATGGACAAGTGTAAGGAAATGGCATGGGAAGTTATCAACTCCGGCAAATATTCACTGGAAACAGCAAACGGTAATGGATTTGATTATCTGTTCTCACCTGCAGGAGAAAAGAGCAATGAAGTATTGTTCAATCTGACTCAGCTTCCAGAACGCCACAAATGCTCTATCATTTCTGTAGTTCCAATGTCTTCTTCACTAACTGGAGGTACCGGATGGCGTTACTTTGCTCCAACACAGAGCTTGAGAGATGCGTTCAAGGAAGGAGACTTAAGACGTAAAACTACAGTAGCTCAAGACGGTGATGAATATTCTTGGATCGGCAAGACTTTTGTCCTGAAAACAAATCCTAAAGAGCAAGACAGACAGGAAATTGAAGCAGAAGGAAAGACACTGGGCAATATCAATGACATGACAACCGGATACATGTGTGTAAAATATGCAAATGCTTATTCTACCATGAATGGCTGGGCTTGGGAAGCCGGAGCTGATGTGCCCTTACTGCGTTACTCTGATGTATTGCTTTTGTATGTAGAAGCACTGATGGATGAAAAAGGATTGAACAGCAGCAACCGGGATGCGATGACTTCGGATGCAACAATTCTGAAATATTTCAACGAAGTACATGAACGTGCTTTCGCTAAGACACTGGGATATGACCACAAAGACCAGATTAACTTTATGGATTTGGTGAACGAACGTCGCTGTGAGTTAGCTTATGAAGACGAACGTCATTACGACTTGGTTCGCTGGGAAATGGCAAAAGAAGTATATGCTCAAAATGATAAAGATAAAGGTGCTCGTACTTTTGATCCAGCCAAACACAGACACATGCCTTTACCTCAGAGCGAAATAGAAAACAGCAACGGAGTATTGATTAACAATCCGGCACCTGGATATTCAGACTTCGGTAGCGCACAATAATCTCAAGACTTATTTAATGTCTTTATAAAGACTCACATTAAATATTTCTATTAACTTTGTCATTCTGACGGATACAGGCAGTTCTTGCTACAACGTCAGAATGACATTGTTTATTATTAGGCACATTTAATTAATACACATGAAAAAAACATTATTCTTTTTAATGGGGGTATGTCTTTTAGGAGCATGTACAACCAATACAGAAGAAAATAAGACAGCTACAGAGTATGTAAATCCATTTATCGGCACAGGTTTTCACGGACACACTTACCCGGGAGCTACTGTTCCTTTCGGAGCAGTCCAACTCAGTCCGGATACACGTAGAGGAGACTGGGATGCCTGTTCCGGCTATCACTACTCAGATTCTACATTATTAGGATTTTCACACACCCATTTAAGTGGTACCGGATGTATTGACTTGGGCGATATCCTATTCCGTCCTACAGTAAACGATGTCACCCTCCAAACACAAGGAGACATTTATCGTCCGGCTTCGTTCTCTCACCACACAGAAAAAGCTGTACCCGGATATTATAGCGCCACATTAGACGATGAACAAATCAAAGCAGAGCTGACTGCCACAACTTATGCCGGCATACATCGGTATACATATCCAGAAGGAAAAGAAGCCCGTATTATTATAGATTTAGCTCATCTGCTGACAGAGGAATTTATCTACGAAGCAGAGCTGAAACAGACTGCCGACAATGAACTGGTGGGTATGCGAAATACAAGAGGATGGGTAGACAATCAGCATATCTATTTCGTAGCACAGTTCTCCAAGCCACTGAAATCGGTTCAATTCATCAGCGATGGAAAAGAAACAACTGATGCGAAAGAAGTGAAAGGAAATCGTATACAGGCTGTAGCCGGATTCGGTCAGGAAAAAGAAATCGTAGCAAAAGTAGGACTTTCTGTAGTAAGCATCGACAATGCACGGGAAAACCTTAGCCATGATATACCTCATTTTGAGTTCGACTCGATATGCAATCAGGCTACTATTTGCTGGAACCAAGCTATGGATAAAGTACAGGTTAAAGGAGGTACAGAAGCTCAACGTACAAATTTCTATACCGCATGGTATCACTCATTGGTAGTACCCAATACTGTAAGTGATGTAAATGGAGAATATCGCCGGCATGACATGAGCATTGGCAAAGTGGCTCCAGGAAGAAAGATGTATTCTACTTTCTCTACATGGGATACCTTCCGTGCATGGAATCCACTTATGACACTGACCGATACAACACTGGTAAACGATATGGTCAACTCCATGCTTGCTATGTACGATGCATCCGGAGAACTGCCTCTGTGGCCTCTGTCTGCCGGAGAAACCGGTACCATGATTGGTTATCACTCTACTTCGATTATTGCAGATGCTTACCTGAAAGGAATCCGGGGATTCGATGCAGAAAAAGCATTACAAGCCATGATTGCATCTTCTGAAAAGAATAAGAAAGGCGCCGATTATTATATCAAATATGGCTTTATCCCTGCTAATATTAAGAAAGAATCAGTATCGTGTCTGCTTGAGTTTGCTTACGATGACTGGACGATTGCACAAATGGCAAAAGCCATGAACAAGCAGGATGTATACGATACTTACATTGCACGCTCTCAAAATTACATCAACGTATTCGATGGAAAGACAAAATTCTTCCGTGGCAAGAGAATGGATGGAAACTGGGCCAACGGATTCAATCCTTTTGAACCGGGACGTGACTATACTGAGGCAACTGCATGGCAGTATCGCTTCTTCGTGCCTCACGATGTAAACGGTATGATACAACAGTTTGGTGGAATTGAAGCCTTTACAGCTTGTCTGGATTCATTGTTCTCTGTCAGTTCAGAATTGCATGGAGAATTGGTAGATATCACCGGATTGATTGGTCAGTATGCACACGGAAACGAACCGAGCCATCATATGGCATATCTGTACAACTACGTAGGCCAGCCTTGGAAGACTCAGGAAATGACTCGCCGTCTGCTGGATGAAATGTATGCTCCTACTCCGGAAGGTATCATCGGTAACGAAGACTGCGGACAGATGTCGGCATGGTATATTCTGTCGTCTATGGGATTGTATCCTGTATGTCCGGGAAGCAATGAATTCTCGTTGACAACTCCTTTGTTCGAACAGACCACACTGAAACTGGCCAATGGAAAGACACTGACCATTACCGCCAACCATCCGGACAAAAATGTATACATCGATAAAGTTGAACTGAACGGACAGGTTATTGAAACCAATTACCTCACTTACGAACAGTTGATGCAGGGAGGTACACTAGCATTTACACTGACAAACAAGCCGAACCACACCCGTGGTACCGAACCATCCGCTTATCCTCATTCACACACCGAAGGTGAAGTTGTATCTACTCCTTATGTCGATCAGGACTTGGATTTGTTTACCAATCATATTGATGTAGAACTGGCTTCTGCTACAGAAGGCTGTCAGATTCACTATACATTAGACGGTAGTGAACCTACTGCAGCATCTCCTGTATACTCTTCTGCGTTAAGCATAGACCAGACTACTACCATCAAAGCGAAAGGATTCAAGGAAGGCTATCAGGCCAGCCGTACACTGACTATACAGGCAACTAAGGCTGAATTCCGTCCTGCCTTGTCTGTTTCTGCCGGAAAGCAAGGTACTGCCTACACTTATGTAGAAGGATACTTCCAAAAAGTAGCCGACCTGAAAAACGGTAAAGTAATAGAAAAAGGAGTCATGCCGGAACCTTCTATCAAGAACGCCAAACAGCCCGACCACTTCGGTTATACATTCGAAGGACTGATTAATGTACCCGAAGAAGGTGTCTATACCTTCTATACCCGTTCGGACGACGGTAGTGTGTTGTACATCGATGGTGAAAAGATTGTAGACAACGATACCTCACATGCAGCCATCAGTGCCACAGGACGCATTGCTCTGCAAAAAGGTTTTCATTCATACAAACTTCTTTATTTCGAAGACTACGAAGGAGAAGAATTGGGTTGGGGCTGGAAACGTCCCTCTGGAAACAAGATGGAAAACATCCCTGCAAATTTGTTGTATGTGAAATAAATATTTAAACCTGATAATAAAAAACAAGTATTCATGAAAGCACCTCATTCTTTTATTGCCTGTCTCGTAACCGGACTGAGCTTTCTTTCTTTGAATGGAAATGCACAAAGTTGCGGCAACGACAGCATCTACAAACTGCCGTATAAAGACACTTACGTCAAAGAGCAGTTGGTAGCAGAAAATACATTTCGTATTGCAAAGCCGAAATATACTTCACTCCCAAAAGACTTTGCACAAGCTAAGGAAATTCTTCCTAATCCGATATGGAACGGACACGAAGAAGAGCTAAAAATGTATTGGCGCGCCTGGGAAATAGCTGTGGGTAATATCCGCAATCCGGAACCGGGTTCGGGATTCGTAATGCCTTATATCGATACGGCTTACAATGGTAATATCTTTATGTGGGACAGTGCCTTCATTCTGATGTTTGCACGTTACGGTGCCCGTTACTTCCCCTTCCAGTATACGCTGGATAACTTCTATGCCAAGCAGCATCCGGACGGTTTTATCTGCCGTGAAATAAAGGGTAATGGAGCCGACTGTTTCGAACGCTATGACCCGGTAAGCACCGGACCGAATCTGATTCCCTGGTGCGAAATGGCATACTACCATCAATTTGGAGATACAGAACGCCTGCATAAAATATTTCCTGTTTTATGCGCCTATTACAAATGGTTGAAATTGAACCGTACCTGGCGTAACGGTACCTACTGGTCGAGCGGATGGGGTACTGGTATGGACAATATGCCCCGTGTAAAACAGGGATACAATATGATATTCAGCCACGGACATATGATTTGGCTGGATACTAACCTGCAGCAATTGTTTACCGCCAATCTTCTGCTGGAAATGGGCTTCTACCTTGAGCGCTGGCAAGAAATAGAAGAACTGGAAGACGAAGCAACCATGCTGAAAAAATACATCCGTGAAAATATGTGGGATGAAAAGACCGGATTCCTGTACGACCAGTATGCCGACGGTTCTTTGAGTACTACTAAGGGGATTGGTGCATATTGGGCACTTTATTCTGATGTACTGAATGACGACCAACTCAAACGCATGGTCAGCGAATTGGACAATCCCGCTACCTTCAAACGGAAATTCCGTGTTCCTTCTTTGTCGGCAGACAATCCCCGTTACAAAGCAAACGGACGTTACTGGCAAGGAGGAATCTGGCCCAGCACCAACTATATGGTTATGAACGGACTTATGGAAAAAGGATTCCGTAAAGAAGCCCGCGAAATAGCATTAAGCCATTACGACCAGGTATTCCAGGTTTACAAAAAAACCGGAACATTCTGGGAATATTATGCACCCGAATCGGCAGATCCCGGATTTATGGCTCGTGACGAGTTCGTAGGATGGGGAGGACTTGCTCCTATCGGCGAATTAATTGAATTTATTATCGGTATCAGAGGAGATTATACAGAAAAACAAATTGTATGGGATATGAATCTGACCGAAGCCAACGGTATCGAACGCTATCCTTTCGGACCGGATGGAAGCATTACCATGAAAGCTGCTGCACGCCGTTCTGCATCCGATAAGCCCAAAATTGAAGTGGAATCCAATATTCCATTCGAATTGGTCGTACTCTATGGCGACAAGAAAGAAGTATTCAAAGTAACACCTGGAAAAAATAATTTTTAATATTTGAGAACCATGAAAAAATACCAATGGATTGTAGGAGCAATGCTGGCTTTAAGCCTCTCCTCCCCCACCCAGTCTTTTGCTCAGACTAAAACACAATATCAGTCGAACCGCCCTGCTGTAGATGACAGACATTTTACGTCGGAAGCCATCGAAAAGATTATAGCCGAAGTAAAAGAAGCTATCAAAGATCCTAAACTTCGCTGGATGTTCGAAAACTGTTATCCTAATACACTGGATACAACCGTAAAATTCCAGATGAAAGGCAAGAAACCCGATACTTTCGTACTGACGGGAGACATTCATGCCATGTGGCTGCGCGACTCTTCTGCCCAACTGTGGCCTTATCTGCAACTGATGCAGCATGACAAAAAACTGCAACAACTCATCGCAGGCCTCATCAACAGACAGGCAGAATGTATTCTGCTCGACCCTTATGCCAATGCGTTCAACGATGGTCCTACAGGAAGTTTTTGGGAATCGGACAATACTCAGAATATGCGTAAAGAATTGCACGAACGTAAATGGGAATTGGATTCTTTGTGCTATCCTATCCGTATAGCTTATTTCTACTACATCCTCACCGGAGATACTTCTGTATTCGATCAGGTATGGAAAGACGCCATGAAACTGGCTGTAAAGACCATGAAAGAACAGCAGCGTAAAGAAGGCAACGGACCGTACAGTTTCACACGTAACTGCGAAAAACCGACAGACTCTCAGATTAACGGGGGATTCGGTGCACCGGTAAAACCGAATGGAATGATTGTCTCTGCATTCCGTCCGTCAGACGATGCAACCCAATACGGATTCCTTATCCCATCCAATATGTTTGCTGTAGTATCTCTCCGTCAATTGGCAGAAATACAGCAGAAGGTGTACAATGACGAAGCATTTGCCAACGAATGTCTGGCTTTGGCACAGGAAGTAGACGATGCCATCCAGAAACATGCCATCGTAAATCATCCCGTTTGTGGAAAAGTATATGCATTCGAAGTAGACGGTTTCGGCAACAACCTGTGTATGGACGATGCCAACATTCCAAGCCTTTTGGCTGCTCCTTACTTGGGATACTGCAAACAGGATGACCCGTTGTATCAGAATACACGCAAACTGATATGGAGCAACAACAATCCTTATTTCTTCTCGGGAAAAGACGGTGAAGGAGTAGGCGGACCGCACGTAGGACTGAATTACGCATGGCCTATGAGTATCATCATGAAAGCAATGACCAGCAACAATCCGGAAGAAATCAAAGAATGTCTTAAGATGCTGCGCGATACAGATGCCGGTACCGGATTTATGCATGAATCTTTCAATGTAAACAATGCAGCCGACTTTACCCGTTCGTGGTTTGCCTGGGTTAATACCCTCTTCGGAGAACTCGTTGTAAAAGTATACCACGAATATCCCGAAATATTGAAGGGAGATTTATAAACTTCATTTCATAACTTATTCATCCATCAGCTATGAAAGAATATGTAATAGCACTCGATTTAGGCGGTACGAATTCGGTTTTAGGACTGGTCGACAAAGAGGGAAAGATTCTGAACCGTTCGTCCTTCAAAACCGGAGATTGCCCAACCATAGAAAGTTACGTGGCCCAGTGCGCAGAAAGCGCACGGGCACTTATCTCTCAGGCAGGAGGAAAAGAGACAATCAAAGCATTCGGCATCGGAGCACCCGATGTAAACTATTGGGACCAGACCATAGAAAATGCAACCAACCTGCCTTGGAAGGGAATTGTCCCACTGGCTGCCTTGCTGGAAAAAGAGCTGGATATTCCCGTATACATGACCAACGATGCCAAAGCAGCTGCCTTGGGAGAAATGTTGTACGGAGCAGCACAGGGAATGAAAGATTTTATCATGATTACGCTGGGCACAGGAGTAGGCAGCGGTATTGTTGTCAACGGTGAACTGGTATACGGGAAACGCAGTTTTGCCGGAGAACTGGGACATACTTCTGTACGTCCGGAAACCGGCAGAGAATGCCCTTGCGGACGCAGGGGATGTGTAGAAGCATACTGTTCGGCTACCGGAGTCGTGCGTACTGCTCACGAACTGTTGGAGCAAAACAACGAAGAAAGTCTGCTGCGTAAACTTCCGAAAGAAACACTTACTTCCAAAGATATTTACGATGCGGCAATACAGGGAGACAAGTTGGCCAACCGGATTTTCGAACTGACAGGAAGTCTGTTGGGAGAAGCCTGTGCCAATTTTGCCACATTCTCCGATCCGGAAGCATTCATATTCTTTGGAGGACTGACCAAAGCTGGAGATTTACTGATGAAACCTCTGACACAGACCTACGAACAGACTGTATTCGACAATTATAAAGGTACAGCCCGCTTCCTGATTTCTCAATTGGACGATGCCGATGCAGCCCTGCTGGGAGCTGCTGCATTAGCCTGGACCAGATAAGAAGAGTGTTTTAAATACAAAAAAATACCGCAGTCTTTCGAATGCGGTATTTTTTTATTTCATATTTTCTGTTCCCGAACTTAATCTTTTACCTGATGAACAGTAAGCTGTGGGAACGGGAATCCGATACCTTCTTTATTAAAGGTTTCATACACCACCTTATTCAAGTCGAAATAAACGTTCCAGTATTCTTCTGTAGAAGTCCATACACGCAATTTAATATCGACACTGCTGGCTGAAAGTGCCCCCAAACCAATGAACGGTGCCGGATCTTGCAGGATACGGCTATCTTCCTTGATAATACGTTCCAGTACCTCTCTCACCCGGTTATAGTCTTCACCATATTCCACGCCAATCACCAGTTCTACACGGCGTTTATCCTGCTTACTGTAATTTACAATCGCATTACTGCTCAAGGAGCCGTTGGGTACATAAATCACCTTATTTTCCGGAGTAGTAAGAATCGTATGGAAAATCTGTATCTCACGTACAGTACCTCCCACCTTCTGGGCATCCGATTCAATATAGTCACCTACCTTAAAAGGCTTAAATACCAATATAATCAGTCCTCCGGCAAAGTTGGACAGATTTCCGGATAAAGCCATACCGATAGCCACACCGGCAGAAGCCAGCAAGGCTGCCAAACTGGTAGTTTCAACCCCTAACTTACTGATAATGGCAAAAGCCAATACCAAATTCAGTGTCAGGTTAAGAAAACTTCTTAAAAAAGTCTGAACGCTGATTTCCAGCTTCCGCTTTTCAAGAATCTTCACTACAATACGACTAATCTGTTTTATCAGGAAACGGCCCACAATATAAATAATCACTGCGGACAAGATACTCTTCCCAACCTCTATTCCCCAATCTGCCAGTTTACCCAGAAAATCATCCAATGTCATTTTCTGAGTGACACTAAGTAATGTTAACAACATAATTCTACAATTTATTTATTCATTCAATATTCCTTTTCCCTGACGGATAATCTCCGGTTCGTCATTACAACAATAAATCACGGTAGAAGGTTCAGTCCCTCCCATTCCTCCGTCGATAACCAGGTCTACTTCATCTCCCCATTTTTCATCAATCAGTTCGGGATCCATCACATATTCCACATCTTCCTTCTCGCCTAAGGGCACGGTAGTAGTCAGAATAGGCGCATCAAGCAACCGGCAGATTTCACGGATAATCGGATTGTCAGGCACACGTATTCCCACTTCCTTTCTGTTGCGGAAAATCTTGGGCAAACGGCTGTCTGCATTCAGGATAAAAGTAAACGGTCCCGGAAGATTCCGCTTCATCAGCTTAAACGTAGCATTCTCCACCCGCGCATACTCGCTGATGTTACTCAAGTCATAACAAATGATAGACAGATTATGTTTACGCGGATCCAATCCTTTCAGCTTGCAGATACGTTCTATCGGTCGTTCTTTCAGCGCATGACAACCGATGGCATACATCGTATCGGTGGGATAGATAATGATTCCCCCTTCGTTTAATACATCAATCACCCTTTGCAGGATATTCGGATTGTTGTTTTTATCATACAGTTTCAGTCTCATATTTCAATCCTCCTTTCCTACAAAGATAACACTTTCATGCAGAGGAACAAAGAATCCCACCGAACATATCTTTTCATCTTATTGGAATATTTCCATTTCTTTTGTTACAGACCGGAAAAATAACTTTTCAGTGCCTCTACATATTCTGCCATTGCTTCCCTTCCTTTCGAGGTCATGCGGCAAACGGTACGTGGCTTCTTTCCTGCAAAGTTTTTTTCAATCTCTATGTATCCGGCTTCACTCAATTTGTCGAGCTGGATACTGAGATTTCCGGCTGTAGCCTGTGTCTTCTCTTTCAGATAAACAAACTCAGCCTCTTCTGCCGAAAGCAGGATAGACATTACAGCCAGACGAAGCTGAGAATGAAGTAAAGGGTTCAGTTCTTTGAGCATATCTGTTTTGCCTTTCTGTTAATAATATGACCCGGAACAATCATCATGAACACAAACGAAAGTCCGAAATAAAGATACCAGTGTAACACATGCGCTTCGCCTATGGCATACGATGCCAGCATATAAATGGCAAACACAAAGGCGACCAGCGGAGAGTAAGTTGCCCATGTCTCTTTAATTACTATACCGGTAATGGAAGTCCCTATTCCGCAATAAAGCAGTGCCAAAGGCAACATAAGGGAGAAATCTCCCCGACCGTATACAAAAGTCAGAGCAATGATTACCAATACCGTCAGTATAAACAAAGCACCAATCACCTGCCATACTTGTATCACTACCCGGTCTGTATACGTAACCAGCGGAGTCTTACGCCCACGCTGCACGAATTTCAATATACCCCAAAAAGCAAACATGGCAAACCACCCTAAAGCCCATACATTGTTTCCGGTAGAGGTGACTAATACAAACAACAGCACCGACAGTAGGGTTGAAAAATATCCCCAGGCCAGAAACTGATTGCCACTGCCTACTTCCATATTCTCGCGTGTAGAACGAATCATCTGAGAGATTAGTTCCAGACTTTCCCTTTCAGTCAATTTCTTTTCTTCCATAGTTACTTTATTTTCGTTCGTTATTTTCTTCTGTATAATACAGGGATATCAGTTCCATGACCAGACTCAATCCCCAGCCGGCTATTACCCATAACACCCACCAGTAAGACGGGGTAAATACATAGTTCATGACGGATAGAAAAATACACATCACGATATAGTGCGCTACCTTCAATTTCATTTTCACCGACCATACTTTCGTATTGCCGGTATTACTGTTCATTGCATCCATAAGTTATGCTTTTTAATATTACAAAATGGTTTATTTTATAAACTACATGCAGTTAAATAAAAGCAAGGAGGCGCGCATCTCTCTTGCTTTCATCGCAAATATAAATAAGTTTATTTTATAAACCAAATGAAAATAAAGTTTTTACAACTATTTTTTCAATTTACATATCAAAAAAAGGCAGCTATTGTACATTTACAGACATTCAACCTCTTCAGACAAGTCATCGTACTGTATTTATTCAGTTGTATAGCCGACGACGTCGAATATACAATCGACGACGCCGGCTATACATCCAGCGTCACCAATTACATATTCAGCGACGCTGATTACATCATACAACTACAGTCCGTTACAAATCCAAACAGACTAATAACAATCTATTTCTTCAATGGAATAACCATGTTCCATGTCTTCTCAAAATCCCATTGTGCACGACCTACACCTACCGCAGCGAATAAATAAGCAGGTTTTCCATCTTCAAACAAAATAAACGGACGCTCAAAATTAACAGGAGTAGAAACCGTATTATCATTCCAGCGAATTGTTCTGGAATAGGCTTTTACAGGAGAAGACAAAGTCCAATCTATTCCATTCTCCGATACGGCATGTACACCACCTCCCACTTCACCACAGATGTGTCCGAAACGGTCTTTCATGACCAGTTCATAATGGTCTTTTTCCCACCATACAAAAGGATCTTCCACATCACTTTCTTTATTTTTTTCTGTGGCAAACTGAAAAATAGGATTTTCTGATATTCTATGATATTCTCCCTGAGGATGATCTGCTTCTGCCACTCCCAACAAAAGAGGTGGTTCCGAGCTCTTTTCCGATGATTTATACATAAGAAATATTTTTCCTGTTTTCGGATTCACAACCGGAGAGGGATTACTGGTAATTGTAGCATCCCAATGTCCCGGGCGAGGTTCTATCACTGGCTTATCCATTCTCTCCCACGGACCATGAAGCGATTTTGCAGATGCCACTCCGATACGTTTATTCACCCATGCTTTTTCAAACCAGTCGTCTACCAACTTTGATCCTGGCTGAGGACGAGGATAGTCGTATGTGGTTCCTACATAAAATAGATAATATTTTCCTTCATAATAGATCACACGTGGATTCATGGCACACTTTCCATCAAAATAAGTAGAGTCCCTCGGTCCTATCGCTATATCAGAAAACACATACGGTCCTTCCGGAGTATCCGATACGGCATGAGCAATCTCCGTATTGGTCACCCAATTCCCGAATTCCAAACTTTGGGGCCACATATCAGCAAACATATGATATTTTCCATCCTCTCCTTTTATCACAGAGGATCCCCATATCCAATACCCGTCTCTCATAAAACCGGCCTCCTTGGGAGCAGGCATCAGCTTGTCAATAAAAGCTTCTTTCTTTTCGACAGTACATGAAACAAACAGTACAACGAACAAAGACAAATACCACCAATTTTTCATAGCATTTACAAATAACAACAAATCGTTAAACTTTTAATAGATATATTATTTTCAATAACTTATATTACTAAGTTCCGTATTGAATATTTTTCAGTAGCTTGCAGACGATATAAAGACAGTCGGGAAAATATTAAAAAGAATGGGTATCGTACCTCGACAAGTTACAAAGGTGAAAATAAAAGAGTGTGCTTCATAGCGTCCATCCAAGTCTGTTTTCACAGCAGAAAAGGTCTGAAGAGTTTTTCTCTTCAGACCTTTTTGTGTATTAAAATTCACTTGTAAAGTGGAACTTAATATGCTTGAAATCCATCTGAGCCATCTGGAGTACATAACCGCTGTCGGCCAGGAATACATCGCGTCCTTCGCGGTCTTTGGCCATATACTGGTACTTACGTTTTTTGAACGCTTCCAACTCTGCAGGATCATCACTTTCTATCCAGCAGGCTTTATACAGGCTAATCGGTTCCCAACGGCATTTTGCGTTATATTCGTTTTCAAGACGATACTGGATTACCTCAAACTGCAGCTGTCCCACAGTACCAATAATCTTGCGGCCGTTGAACTGATTGACAAACAACTGAGCCACACCTTCGTCCATCAACTGATCGATACCCTTGTTCAACTGTTTGGTTTTCATCGGGTCTGCATTCTCAATATACTTGAACATTTCGGGAGAGAAACTTGGCAATCCCTTGAAGTGCAAGTTCTCGCCTTCGGTCAGCGTATCTCCGATTTTAAAGATACCATTATCCGGCAAACCGATGATATCGCCAGCCCAAGCCTCATCTACAGTAGTCTTACGCTGTGCCATGAACTGAGTCGGCGATGAAAAACGCATTGTCTTGTTATGACGTACATGCAGATAAGGAGTGTTACGGGTAAACTTACCGGAACATACCTTACAGAATGCTACACAAGAACGGTGATTCGGGTCGATATTGGCTGTAATCTTGAATACAAATCCGGTAAACTTAGGCTCATCGGGATTTACGGTACGCTCTTCGGCCATCACCGGACGCGGACTCGGTGCAATCTCCACAAAACAGTCGAGCAATTCCTGTACACCGAAGTTATTCAATGCCGAACCAAAGAAAACCGGCGCCAGTTCGCCTTTCAGATAATCTTCAATCTGGAATTCCGGATAAACACCATCAATCAACTCCAGTTCGCTACGGAGTTTCTCTGCCAAAGGAGTTCCGATATGATTGTCCAGATCTTCGGTATGAATATCAACTTCCACTTTCTCTGTTACTACCTGCTTGGACGGTTGGAACAAATTCAGCTTCTGTTCATAAATATTGTATACGCCTTTGAAACGGGGGCCACTTTCGATAGGCCAGGTAAGCGGACGTACATGAATAGACAATTCCTCTTCCAGTTCGTCGAGCAAATCGAACGGATCTTTTGCTTCACGGTCCATCTTGTTGACGAAGATAATAACCGGCGTATTTCGCATACGGCATACCTCCATCAGCTTACGAGTCTGACTTTCCACACCCTTCGCACCATCCACCACGATGATAACACTGTCTACTGCAGTCAGTGTACGGTAAGTATCTTCTGCAAAGTCCTGGTGACCCGGAGTATCCAAAATATTAATCTTGTAGTCGTGATAATCGAACTCCATTACCGAAGTGGTGACAGAGATACCACGCTGCTTTTCAATATCCATCCAGTCGGATGTAGCCGTTTTCTTGATTTTGTTCGATTTTACGGCTCCCGCCACCTGAATCTGTCCTCCGAACAGCAACAGTTTTTCGGTCAACGATGTCTTACCGGCATCCGGATGCGCAATAATCGCAAAGGTTCGTCTTCTTTCTATTTCCGCGTTCATTATATTGATCTATCTAATTATTTTTCAAGTCTATCTATATACATTTAACTATAAAAAGCACACTACAGTGTGCTCGTACAAAGAGATCTCTCTTACTCGAAATCCAGTTCTCCCTGTTTGTCCTTTATGTAATATCCTGCAAGAATAGCCAGCAAATCTCCCACTACTTTGAGCGCCTTCTGTGTTTCTTCACTGATGGTCTTTTTCTGCAGCTTCAGCATCAAGACCCCATACATGGCATCAAAGCAGGTTTCCAGTTCAGGAGCATCCTTATCCGCTCCCTTAGCACGAAGTTCCACAATAAAAGGCAGAGCCTTATAATAGGCAGCACTGTAATAAGGAAATTTAGGCGAATGAAGCAAACGCAAATGCAGGTCTGTAAGCCACACAATTACATTCTTATTGATTTGAATATGCCCTTTTTCCATGACTCCCTCGTCATGCATCATATTTATCAAATCCTGATACCATTGCTCCAGGGCTTTTTTCTGTTCTTCGGTTATGGGATACGGATCGATAATATTCTTCCGTATTTTTTCCATATCGAAACCATTGGCACGAATCAAGTCCTCAATCTGCCACATATACAGCAGATACTCTGCAATATTCTGTTGTTTTAACTGTTGAGAAATATACATATCTTGTTACGAGAAAGATTTTCCAGTAATTGCCATCACAATACCTACTACAGATGCAATCATAACGACTACTCCGATAATGCGGTTCAGTATCCAAATACCCCGTACATTAAAACGGGTACGGACTTTGTTTACAAAATACGTAATACCAAACCACCAGGCCAATGCCCCTATCACAATAGCCAGATATCCTACCAGCTGCAATTCCAGAGGACTTCCCGGCATGACAAAAGAAAAACGGGCAAAAAGACCGATAAATAAGAATATAATCAAAGGATTGGAGAATGTAACGAAGAAAGCCGTAACAAAATTGTGCAAATAAGTACCGCGACTGGCAGAAGTAGGTCGGAGCGATTTCACCGGATTGCTGCGAAAAGTATAAATACCAAAAGCCAACAGCATAATGCTACCTACTACCTGCAGAAAAATCTGATGTTTCAGAATCAGCTCGTCCATAAAACTCATGCCATAGCCAGTTATCAGGGCATAGCAGATATCACTTAAGGCAGCTCCCAAACCTGTTACAAAACCAAACCAGCGTCCCTTGTTCAATGTTCGTTGAATGCAAAGTACGCCGACAGGACCCAGCGGGGCAGACACAACCACTCCCACAATAATCCCTTTTATTAAAATATCCAGTATGGTAACCTGCTCTATCCAATTCATAATGCAAAGATGATACTTTTTTACGAAAGTACCTATTTTTTATAAATAATAATACATCGAATCCAAAGGCTAAAGAAGAAGATAAACAGATTATTTTCCAAAAAGAAATGCCCATGAAAGCCTTTCCTGCAAGACTTTCATGGGCATTTCCTCCTTGAAGAAATTTTATAGCCAAGAATAACTATTTTTTCTTTTTAACAGAATGAAGCACTTCGCCTTTCTTATTGATCATATGTAAAGTCAACTCCTTCTTGTCGGCAGTAATGAGAGAGAACCCGGTCTGATCACTGCAAAAAACAGTACCTTCTGTAGGGTTCACTTTACGGCTTAACGAGCCCGATGAATTTACTACATAATCGATATTACTGCCCTTCATGCGGATATGCTGGAAATTATGGATATGTCCGCATAAATACATGGATACATTATTGTGCTTACGGAGAATTGTATCAAGACGTTTTTGCAAGTCACCACGTTCTGAATCACTTTTAGAAGTTTCAGCATAGATAGGATGATGACCCACAACCAATACCCAGTCTTCTTTGGCAGATGTCAATACAGAATCAATCCAAGCCAACTGTTTGTTCATATCCTGCAATGCTGCATCAGGATAATCTTCTGTATCTTTACGGTATTTATCAATCAGAGGAGCTGTATCAATCATTACCAAACGGACTGTTATGTCATCATTTTCCAAGACCTTAGTATAATAACGATCGGGCATACGCCAGCGGGCACTTACGTTGGTATAATCGATTACCGCCTGTGAGTTGCTTCTATATTCATGATTTCCTAAAATCGGATACCAGGGCAACATCAATTCCGGGTGACTGTAAATCAACTCATAATTAGTCATCCACAAAGGATCGTTTACACTACGTACTCCTTCAAAGTGATGTACGTCTCCTGCAGCTACCACACACTCTATATCCACATTTTCGGCCATTGTCCCCATCAGTTCGGCAATAGGCTTCTGATCGTAATAACCATTTCGTCCCAAATCATTTGCCATGAAAAAGTTCAGAGGTTTTTCCAAAGCTTTCCAAGCCTGTGGGTTTTGTGCAAATGATGCCAACGAAATCAAAGCAACCCAACATAAAGCAATTATCTTCTTCATAAAAATCTATTGTTTATTTATTATAAATTGTATGATCTCTCCACAAAACTCATCCGAAAATAAGTTTTGCAGAGAGATTACTATGTTTTACAAATGTCTCAATTCGAAATTAGAAACTTACTTTAATACCTGCATTAGCTTTTACACCATAATATTCTGCCTGCATGGTACGTTCTTCTGTTCCCTGATAGTAACGTAAAGGCTGATTCAAAAGGTTGGTAGCTTCTGCATACACAGTACATTTCACTTTCTTTCCAAAAGTATAGCCTGCATTCAAATCCATATAATTTACAGCATCGTAGTAACGATCCAATTCTGCATGTTCGCCCATTTCATCAATAAAGGCAGAAGCATAATTATAAGACAGACGTAAGTTAAATCCTTTTTTCTCGAAATACAGTGAAAGGTTTGCTGTATGTTCCGGTGAACCCGGCAAGCTAAGTCCGGTTTCGTTTTCACGACCTTCGAAATTGAAGTTCTTCACATTGGTATAAGTATAAGTATAGTTACCATAGAAACCTACACATTTCAATGCCGGAGCAATGAATCCGAAGTCACGCTGATAAGCCAATTCCACACCAAACAAGTCAGCATCACCACCGTTTACAGCCTGAGTAATTTTAAAGTTCACATCTTCGTATCCAGGATATCCGCCACGAGTACGCTGATCTACGATAAAGTCATCGATACGTTTGTAGAACAAACCGGCCGATACAAGACCAATACTCTTGAAGTAATAATCTGCACTCAAGTCAAAGTTATACGAAATGGTCGGAGTCAAATCAGGGTTACCAATAACAATTTCTTCATCATCCAAATCCAATGCTACATTCGGAACCAATGCAGAATATTTCGGTCTTGCCAATGTTTCGGTGAACGAAGCACGCAACTTCAAGTCATCGTTTACATCAAACTTATACAACACACTTGGCAAGAAGTTTACATAATTGTTCTTTCTTTCACCAGTAGGCTCCAGTGATTCATCGCCATCCGCCGGTTTCAACCAGTTCCATCCACTATATTTCAAGTTGGTAGCTTCCATACGCAGACCCAATACCAACTGATGACGTTTTCCCAAATTCTGGTCAAAGCGAACATATGCAGAAGTTACACTTTCGGTTGCATCGTAGTTACCAGAAGATTCTTCCCACAAGCGTTCACCTTCCATAGAAGCAAAGTTCATATCTCCCAGGTATTCTTTTTTCACGAAATCAGTACCTTTATATTGTGCTCCCGGCATATATCCATCACGTACCTGATAAGCCAAATGATTCAAATAATCGGTATTGGTTTCTCCATACGCATCTTTGTAATCGTAAGCTTCTATATCTTTTGTTTTAGACTTACGCACATATTTTGCACCGAATTTCAATTTATTGCCATATAAACCGGAAGCCAAGGGAAGTTCGAAATTCAAATGGAACTTAGCATCATCTTCATGAATTTTCTGATTTGAATTTGTCAATGCATCTACCTCCCATTCACCTTCTCTTGTATTTATCAAGTTGGTGACATACGGGAAACGAGTGCCGGCATTTACCACATCCAGAGAAATGTCTTTCTGCTTCAAATTGAAATAACGTTCTTCCGGACGGTCTTCACTTGCACGGGCATATGAAGCTCCCCAGTCCATCTGCAGTTTTCCAAACAAATGTTCACCTTCCAATGAATAATCCATTGTCTGCTGCAATTCCAAACGAGCGTTGCGATTATCCGACGAACCACCTTTTGTTTCAACTTCTACTTTAGCTTCTCCATCGGCAGCAGCATCCAAATCTTTGTAAGAAATACGATAACGATTTTCCCAGTCATGACGACGGTTATAAATACTCTTGAATGTCAGTTTATGATTGGGGTTGAAGTTATAATCCAATGCCAATGAATAACTCTGTCGCTGACGGGTTACGTAATACTGACGAGTTTCAGCATCTGTAATGAAAACTTCACCTGTTTCTTCGTCACGATCGTATTCAAATTCCACATCATCCGAACCAATAGGTGCATTCTGATAAGAAACAGCAGCCATCACACCCAGTTTATCGTTAAAGAAACGGTCACCGTAAGTAAATCCAAAGTTCATCTGTGCATCTTTACTTACAGGGTTATATCCTGTACCGGCTGTTGCATTCAACACTCTCTTATAAGGAGTACTCTTTGTAATCAAGTTGATAGAACCACCAATGGCATCTGCATCCATATCAGAAGTAACTACCTTATTTACTTCTATAGTCTGTACCATATCAGAAGGAATCAGGTCCAACTGAACATTACGCACATCTCCTTCTGCAGAAGGAAGACGGTTACCGTTGATTGTCACAGAACTCAAATCGGCAGATGTACCACGAACCTGACCGAAACGAGCTTCACCCTGGTCGTACTGTACATTGATACCACTGATACGTTTCAAAGCATCACCAATATTGGAATCAGGGAATTTACCTACCTGGTCGGCAGATACAACATTTACAACTCCCATTTTATTTTTCTGGACATTCAATGCTTTTCTCTGTCCGGTGAATACACCCTTCACGCTTACTTCCTGAAGTTCCAATCCCTCTTTCAGTATAATTGTTTTTTCCAAAGTCTTTCCTTCCGGAACTGTCACTGTCATTTCGGTGGGAGCATATCCTACATAAGTAACTTTAATTTTATAAGTGCCTGGTTTCAGATTGGGAAGTGTATAAAAACCATCCATATCACTGATTACTCCAGTTTTCAAGTTTTCTACATAAATAGATGCTCCCGGCAAAACATGCTTGCCAGCATCCACCACACGTCCACGTATTACTCCCAACTCTGGAGAAACCACATTATTTTCAGACCATGCTACATTTAAAGATGCTGCAGAAAGAAACAGCATCGCTGCTACCCTAAAAGTTTTTTTCATTGCTTTTATAATCTTTTAAATACTGCGACAAAGGTCGACTATTCCAGTTTCATAGTCTTTTCAGGTTATTTAAAAATTCATCACATTTGTTTTACAAAATTATTACACCCTACCTCCCAAAATCAGATTTATTATTAACCTATAAATGAGAAAAGCTCAAAAAGAAAGCCTTTATCGAATTGGAGCACAAGAAATTTCTTTCCAAATGCAACCTCAGATAAAGGCTTTTATCATGGCGATTATAATTATTATATCAGTATTACAGACTCCATAGACATATTGATTTTTCCAAGTGTATGCTCACATCAAGAAAATATCATTGAAATAAAAACGAAAAGGTATCAATTTCATGGAAAAAGAAACCACCCTCTCCGATATTATTCCGAATCTCTTTCGCAAGCCGGAAGTGTTATGCTGTTTACTGTCCGCAGCCAGTAATCTTTTACATCCTTCCAATGATAGTAAGGAGCAATATCTGTTTTTACCATTGGAAGTGTAACCTCACGCTCATTAAGCAACAACTTTACAATAACATCTTGCGGATTCTTCTTTTTCCGATAAAAAATCAACTGAACATTTCCACACATCGGAATAATACGGTAAGTACGGAAAGTATCTGCTATTTTCTGCCAGTCGGACGTGGATGCTGATAAATTATCAATACCCATCAGTACTGTCAATGAAGCCAAATTTGTATCGTGTCCATAACGCAATGTAGCAGCAGGATGTCCTGAAGCGATCACAGAATCGGCTGTCACCACAAAATTCTCAAGCAAGTTACGCTCCAGTTTATACATACAGGCATCACTCAACGGAGAAGCTCCTTTCTCATAATACCATTCGAAATTATTTCTTTGCCACATGTCATATTTTTCATCCAAAGTAAAGAGGAAAGACAAATCTTTCTGCCCATAACTACTCTGACTGATTCCATGTAACTCGAATAAATCTTTCATTAAGGTGACAGAATCGATTGAATCGGCATATTTCCGATTGTTGAATAAAGTCTTCATAAGATGAGACGGATGTATATAGACACTGTCTGCCAGACGGTAGACTTCATCCATTTCGGAAAGATGCATTTCTTCATATGCCGGATTCTTATACTTTATATAATAGGCATCATGCTCACTGGCATCCATTGTGATATCCAAAGCGGGATTTAACCCTTTCAGTTCCACACAAGCTGCAGCCATCGACAAAAATGCCCGCGTTTTATAAGTAGAACGAGCATCTACATGCACACCGCTTGTAAAGACAGAAGGATAACGATGAAACATTCTTGCTACCAAATCTCTATGCTGCTGCGCTCCTTTAGGAGTAAGTTCCCCATAACGTCCTTCGGCCTCCTTTGCCAAACTTTCAATTATCTCTAAAGCCTTTTTCCCCTCTTTAGTCAATGCACCACAACGTTTCGCTTCTCTTAGCACAGCCAGAGGTCTATCATACTTTTTCTGTTTTGTCAGATAACGTGAACCATGACGTGCAAACATCGAAATATAAAAAGGCTCATAACCTTCCGGAGCTTCTGTCAATGTAACATCAGGTACCTGATAAGCATAATACTTTCCGGCAGACAAATCCTGATTTCTCTTAATCTCGTCCTTTGCACTTTGAGCCCATACCGTTCCGGAAAACAGACATAGGGCCATTATAATCCATATCTTTTTCATACATTTTTTTGACTTTAAAAGTACCATTTCTAATCTTATCAGTATATCTTCATTACCGTATTTCCTTCAAGCAACCCCTATTTTTCATAGAAATGAAACATTTATATCACACATTTTACATATTACCTTTTTCATACAAATTCAAGTTATGCATCTATACAAGCCCAACGTAAAGCAAATCACACACACTAATCTGCATTTCGGCGCGGTTATTCCACAGAATTTCCGTACCTTTGCAAGGCATTAGTAAGTTCGAACTATATATTAATAATCTATAAGTGCTATGATTCTATTTTTCAGAACACCCACTAACAGCGTAATTGCCACAGCATGCAATCAGGAGCTTCATGCTGAGGACATCAACAAACTGTGTTGGCTTTATAGCGAAGCCACTCTCGAAACAGAAGATAATCTGAAAGGTTATTTCATCGGTCCACGCCGCGAAATGATAACTCCGTGGAGTACCAATGCGGTTGAAATCACCCAAAATATGGGCATCAACGGTATCCACCGAATTGAAGAGTATTTCCCTGTAAAGGATGAAAATGCCGATTACGACCCGATGTTGCAACGTATGTACAAAGGACTCGACCAAACAATCTTTGATGTAGACATCAAACCGCAGCCCATTGTATATATCGACAACCTGGAAGAATACAATGAAAAAGAAGGTCTGGCTCTTTCACGCGAAGAAATGGACTACCTGATGAAGGTAGAAAAAGACTTGGGACGTAAACTGACTGATTCCGAAGTTTTCGGTTTCGCACAGATTAACTCCGAACACTGTCGTCACAAAATCTTTGGGGGAACATTCATCATCGACGGACAGGAAATGGAGTCTTCACTGTTCCAAATGATCAAAAAAACGACTCAGGAAAATCCGAACAAAATTATTTCTGCATACAAAGACAACGTTGCTTTTGCAGAAGGACCGGTAGTAGAACAGTTCGCTCCACAGGATCACTCTACTTCCGACTATTTCGTAATCAAAGATATCAAGACTGTAATTTCGCTTAAAGCCGAAACACACAACTTCCCGACTACTGTAGAACCGTTTAACGGAGCTTCTACCGGTACTGGTGGAGAAATCCGTGACCGTATGGGTGGTGGTAAAGGTTCATGGCCGATTGCCGGTACAGCAGTGTACATGACTTCTTATCCACGCACTGAAGAAGGACGTGAATGGGAAAATGTTCTACCAGTCCGCAAATGGTTGTACCAGACTCCGGAACAGATTCTGATTAAAGCATCAAACGGTGCATCAGACTTCGGTAACAAATTCGGTCAACCGCTGATTTGTGGTTCTGTGCTTACTTTCGAACACCAGGAAAACGGCGAAAAGTATGCATACGACAAAGTAATCATGCTGGCAGGAGGTGTAGGATATGGTACACAGCGCGACTGTCTGAAAGGCTCACCTGAAGCAGGTAACAAAGTAGTAGTAATGGGTGGAGACAACTACCGCATCGGTTTGGGTGGTGGTTCTGTATCTTCTGTAGAAACCGGACGCTACTCTTCAGGTATCGAGTTGAACGCTATCCAGCGTGCCAATGCAGAAATGCAGAAACGTGCTTACAACGTAGTACGTGCACTCTGCGAAGAAAATGAAAACCCAATCGTATCTATCCACGACCACGGTTCGGCAGGACACGTAAACTGTCTGTCTGAGTTAGTGGAAGACTGTGGTGGATTGATTCATATGGATAAGTTGCCTATCGGCGACGAAACTTTGTCGGCAAAAGAAATCATTGCCAACGAATCGCAGGAACGTATGGGCTTGCTTATCGACGAAAAAGCCATCGAACATGTACAAAAGATTGCAGAACGTGAACGCGCTCCGATGTACGTGGTAGGTGAAACAACCGGTGACCATCGTTTTGCTTTCGAACAAGCTGACGGTGTACGTCCGTTCGACCTGGCAGTAGACCAGATGTTCGGTTCGTCTCCTAAGACTTACATGGTAGACAAGACTGTAGAACGTCATTACGAAAATGTTTCTTACGACCCTGCTAAACTGAACGAATACGTAAGCCGCGTATTGCAGTTGGAAGCAGTAGCTTGTAAAGACTGGTTGACCAACAAGGTAGACCGTTCTGTAACAGGTAAGATTGCACGCCAGCAGTGTCAGGGCGAGCTTCAGTTGCCGTTGAGCGACTGTGGTGTTGTAGCTCTCGACTATCGTGGTGAAAAAGGTATTGCTACTGCATTGGGCCATGCTCCTCAGGCTGCTTTGGCTAATCCGGCTGCCGGCTCTGTACTGGCTGTATCCGAAGCATTGACCAACCTGGTATGGGCTCCGCTTGCAGAAGGCTTGGACAGCGTATCACTTTCTGCCAACTGGATGTGGCCTTGCCGTGCTCAGGAAGGTGAAGATGCACGTCTGTATACTGCAGTAAAAGCCTTGTCTGACTTCTGCTGCGAATTGCAGATTAACGTACCGACCGGTAAAGACTCTCTGTCTATGACTCAGAAATACCCGAACGGCGAGAAAATCATCAGCCCGGGAACTGTTATCGTTTCTGCAGGAGGCGAAGTTTCTGATGTCAAGAAGGTAGTTTCTCCGGTAATGGTAAACAAAGCAAAATCTACATTCTATCATATCGACTTCAGTTTCGACCAGCTCCGTTTGGGAGGTTCTGCTTTTGCACAGTCATTGAACAAGGTAGGCGACGACGTTCCTACTGTACAGAATCCGGAATACTTCCGCGACGCATTCCTTGCTGTTCAGGAACTGGTGAACAAGGGATTGATTCTGGCAGGTCACGATATTTCTGCCGGTGGTTTGATTACTACTTTACTGGAAATGTGCTTTGCAAACGTAGAAGGTGGTATGGAAATCAACCTCGACAAGCTGAAAGACCACGATATCGTAAAAGTATTGTTTGCAGAAAACCCGGGCATCGTTATTCAAGTAGCCGACAAGCATAAGGCAGAAGTAAAGAAGATTCTGGAAGATGCAGGTGTAGGTTATATCAAATTGGGTACTCCAAGCGAAGAACGCCACATTCTTGTATCGAAAGACGGTGCAACTTATCAGTTCGGTATCGACTATCTGCGTGATGTATGGTATTCTACTTCTTACCTGCTCGACCGCAAGCAGAGCATGAACGGCTGTGCCAAGAAACGTTTCGAAAACTACAAGCAGCAACCTATCGAATTAGTATTCGACAAATCATTTACCGGTAAGTTGTCGCAGTTCGGTCTCAACCCAGACCGTCGTACTCCAAGTGGTATCAAGGCAGCTATCATCCGCGAAAAAGGTACCAACGGCGAACGCGAAATGGCATACATGCTGTATCTGGCAGGCTTCGATGTGAAAGACGTAACCATGACCGACTTGATTAGCGGACGTGAAACACTGGAAGATATCAACATGGTAGTATATTGCGGTGGTTTCTCTAACTCCGACGTATTGGGTTCTGCAAAAGGATGGGCAGGTAGCTTCTTGTTCAACCCGAAAGCAAAAGCAGCCCTCGACAACTTCTACGCACGTGAAGATACTTTGTCACTGGGTGTATGTAACGGTTGCCAGCTGATGATGGAACTGGGACTTATCACACCGGAAGACAAGAAAAAAGGCAAGATGCTGCACAACGATTCACACAAGTTCGAATCTAACTTCCTGGGTGTAACCGTACCAATGAACCGCAGTGTAATGTTCGGTTCGCTGAGCGGCTCGAAACTGGGTATCTGGGTGGCACACGGAGAAGGTAAATTCTCATTGCCTTACCCGGAAGATCACTACAATGTAGTATTGAAATACCCATACGACGAATATCCGGGCAATCCGAACGGTTCAGACTACAGCGTAGCAGGTATTGCAAGTCAGGACGGACGCCATCTGGCAATGATGCCTCACTTGGAACGTGCTTGCTTCCCGTGGGAAAATGCATATTATCCACTCGACCGTGTACACGAAGACCAGATCACTCCGTGGATGGAAGCTTTTGTAAACGCACGCAAGTGGGTTGAAGCACACAAGAAATAACAACTACTTTTCTTCATAAATCAGAACAAGGGCTATCTCAATCGATTTGAGGTAGCCTTGTTTTTTATACTCATATTTTCCAAAGAGCCCGTTTGCTTTTATAGCCAAAACTATTAGTTTTACACTCACAAAGAACTGAAAACACACATTATGAAAAAACACATCATCCCTGCTATTCTGGCCGGAATTCTTGCTATGCAAGGCCATGCACAACAGCTCGACACTCACAACGAGAAACTGGATAAAGTATTCCAAATTGCCACACAGACCCTATACAAAAATGTAAAAGACAGCATCATCAAGGCTGGAGGCTCTTATGGAGGAGAATGGACAAGAGATATTTCAATCAACACTTGGAATGCCGCCAATCTGCTCCTACCCGAAGTTTCCGAATATTCTTTATGGCATGTAACTACCAATCACAGGACACAAATCGGACATCAGTATTGGGATCAGATTATCTGGGTAACAGGTGCCTACGACCACTATCTGGCTACTCAAGACAAGGCTTTTCTGAAACAGGCATATATTGCATCTAAAAATACGATGCAAAAGTTGGAAAACGAAGTCTTCGATTCTAAATATGGCCTGTTTACAGGTCCCTCTGTATTCAATGATGGAATAGCCGGATACGAAGAGCCGATTTTCGACCCCAAGAACACCTCCAGCTATGTATTGGATTACCCCAATGCCAAGCCTATCAAATGCCTCAGTACAAACTGTATTTATTATCATGCCTACCAACTGATGGCGGAAATGGCCGACAGACTGGAATCTCCCCAAGAAGCTGAGACCTATCGCCAGCAGGCAGAAACTCTGAAAGCTGCTATACGGAAACATCTGTTCAACACAGCTACCTGTCAGCTGAGTTATCTCATCGACGGACAAGGAAATACGCATCATTTTCAAGAAGGATTGGGTATGGCATTTGCCATCATGTTCGGGATTGTAGATTCCAATGAAGCTAAAGAAATAGTCGATAAAGCTTATGTAGGTCCATACGGATTGCCATCGGTTTATCCCGCATTCAAAAGATTCTCCAAACAAAGACCTGGAAGACACAATGTATTGGTGTGGCCGTTTGTCAACGCATTCTGGGCAGATGCAGCTCTGCAAACCGGAAGAGCAGATAAGTTTGTATTCGAACTGGAGAACCTATGTAATCTGGTTTTAGACAGCAAGTCCTGCTTTTACGAAATTTATGATACGTATACAGGAAGAGTCTGCGGAGGATGGCAGACCGGACACGAAACCGGAAAAGACTACGAATGGGACTCCATACACGACCAGACCTGGTCGGCCACAGGTTTCTTGCGCATGGTATTCCGGGGAACCCTGGGATTGCAATTCACAGAAAACGGACTGCAACTGACTCCCAACCCTTATCTGATGAAGCATTTCGGATTCGAAACAATTTCCGACTTACGTTACCAGCAAGGAACACTCCGGATCAGACGCACCGGAAATGGAAATACAATCAAGGAAATCAGAATTAACGGTAGATATGCAGGACGACAAACAGCCTTAGTCCTTGCACCTCATCAGGGAAATACAGAAATAGAAATCATAACCGGAGAGTAAGGTTTATACCCTCTAAAAACGCGACTTGTATCGTGAGCTCACGTGACTTGTATCGAAGGCCAACGATACTTGTATCGTAAGCTCACGATACAAGTCACGTTTTTAGACATACTTCATTTATATTATCCTCAATAACCAATAAAACAAAATGGGAAAGGAGCACTCTCCTCACCCATTCTGAACCTTAACAATCTATGAAAAAAAGCAAGCCTTCGCAGGTTTGTTTCGCTATATTATAATCGCAATAACATATAAGTTTTTCCAGCTTCTGTATTGATATCATATTCATAATATGTGGGAGTTCTATACTCATTATCCCCTTTCCATTCTTTAGAAATAAGGGGAGAGGCTATTTGTTGAGCTGCTAAAAAAGAATTGGGACAATTTCCTTTTGCTTCTTTCAGTCTACCATTTTTTAACTTCAAAGGTACCGAAGAACGAACACGCAACACACCACCTTTCTGAGAAATAATACGAGCTTCCTTCAACTTGCCATCCTCCCAGGTAAGTTTATCAAGAATAAAACCACCCCTGCAACGAAGTCCATTCACCTCACCCTCCGGTAAAGCATCCGGCAAAGCAGGCAATAAATGTACTGCACCCGCATGGCTTTGAACCAACATTTCGGCAATCCCGGCAGTCGCTCCAAAATTACCATCAATTTGGAAAGGAGGATGAGCATCAAACAAATTAGGATAAGTACCTCCATGTGTTCCCTTTTGTGCTAATGTAGGAGTAAGCTGCTCCTTCAAAATCTGCCATACCTTATTTCCATCAAGGAATCTTGCCCATAAACAGACTTTCCATCCCATCGACCATCCGGTAGAATGATCTCCTCTGGCCCGAAGAGACTTCTTTGCTGCTTCAAAAAGTTCCGGTGTATCAAAGCCATTAATTTGACGGCCTGGATATACTCCCCACAGATGAGACACATGGCGATGATCATCTGTCGGATCATCCCAATCATCCATCCATTCCTGTAATTGTCCCCAACGGCCTATCTGCATCGGTGGAAGTTGAGACAATACATTCTTTACACTATCTTTAAAATTTTCATGTTCATTGCATAAAGTTGCAGCTTGCAGTGTATTACTAAACAAATCAAATATCATCTGATTATCCATCGTTACACCAGCAGCTATCGACACAGAAGAATGTTTACCATTTATCATGGGACTGTTTTCTGGTGAGTAAGATGGAGCTGCAACAAGCCACCCATGCGCAGGTTCTTTTACTAAAAAATCAAAATAAAAACGACATGCCTCTTTCATAAGTGGATAAATTTCTTTCAGATAAGAAACATCTCCTGAAAAAAGGAACCGTTCCCACAAATGACTGCAAAACCATGCATTACAAGTAGGCCATACTCCATAATACGGATGATCCACTGCTCCCGTCGCACACCAAATATCTGTTATATGATGCAAGGTCCAACCTCTGCAACCATACATCTGAGCCGTTTCCTTACCCTGTATAGCTGTATTTTTAACCAAATCAATGAATGGCAGGTGCATTTCTGACAAATTGGTAATTTCAGCAGGCCAATAATTCATTTCTATATTAATATCATTGGCAAACTTACCGTCCCAAGGAGCCAGTCTTTTCTCATTCCATATCCCTTGCAAATTGGCAGGCTGTCCACCCGGTTGCGAAGACGAAATCAGCAGATAACGTCCAAACTGAAAGAATAAAGCAACCAAATCAGGATCGTTTCCTTGTGCAAACTCCCTAATACGAACATCAGTCGGTTTATTACCTTGCAAAGTATGTCCCAAATCCAGTTTCACTCTATCGAATAAGCTGGAATAGCGAGCGACATGACGTTGCTTTAATTCAGCAAACGACCTTTTCCCCTTCAAATAAAAAGCAGCTTTTTCTTCTGAATTACCTGATACATCCTTATAACTAAGAAAATTCGTACCGATAGAAAGGTAAAGAGTAGCCTCATCAGCCTCTTCTATATATAACAGTGAATCCCCCTGCTGTATTTGCTTTCCTCCCTGTATATCTACATCCAATAATGTAGTAAACCGTACCTTCCCCTCTATTCCTTCATGACTGTCCGCTTTCCCAGCCAAGCGCAATAACCCATCAGAAGTAACAGATACATTTGTCCGATCGTAAGGAGTACGATAACGTGCAGAAAAAGTTATCTTACCTTTCTCTGACGCTTTTAGTCTGACTACCAATAGCTGATCTTCCAGCGAGACAAAAGATTCCCGTTCAAACTCCACACCTTTAGAAATGAATTTTACCTTTGCTACAGCTTTTTCTATATCCAGCTCCCGATAATAGTCATCATACGATGCGATATCAGGAAAAGTCAGTTGTAAACTTCCTACTGTCTGATACGGCATACCGTATGCCTTGTTGGGAGCAAGAATAGCTTTCTCACACAAATCTTGTGCCTCCTTATTCTTTCCCTCGAAAATCAACTTTCTTATTTCAGGAAGATAAGCAGCTGCCTGAGAATTCGTATTATTATAGGGAGAACCGGCCCATACTGTTTCTTCATTAAGCTGAAAGCACTCCTCATGAGGATTACCGAACATCATGGCACCTACTCGGCCGTTACCTAATGGCAGAGCCTCTACCCAAAGTTTAGCAGGCTTATCATACCATAACTTATTACAAGTGGCAGCAAAAACAGAGCCACTGTATACCAGTACACAACTGATTAATATTTTTCGATAGTTCATAAATATATGATATAATTTAACGATTTACAATTTCAAGTCAGTTTTCCTCTTCCGAAGCCAAATACAAACCCACTTCTGCTATTTGAGGAACATCCCGACTTTCCTGCACAACCAAACGAACCTCTTTCGCTTGTACCAAAGGGAAGCGAAGTATACGCTTATATCCAATCGTTGTTCCTTCTGAAACCATCACCCACTTCTCTCCTTTTTTATATTCCAAGCAAAATTTCTCCACCCGTTGTCCTTTTGTTATATTCTCCTGTACCAACAAACGGTCAAAACACTGTTCCTTATCAAAAGAAAATTCAAATAGTAGAACATAAACAAAACATTTGATTTAACTACAGAACTTACAACGAAACGATAACTCCTTTACCCCCTGACTAGCATTATTCAGCCCAAATTACATTCCAATAGTTTGTCCAAATTCTTTCAATGCTTTTTCATCCAGCGGATGAATACTTCCATCCCCCCGCAGAGCCACATTCAACAGATAATTAGCATGATGGATACGGGTATAGTCGTATTCTTTTCGGATTTCAGCCGCAGTTTTATGAACTCCTTCCTTCACATCAAACCATTCCTGCTCTTTCAACATCGGATTGCATAGTTCCACTGGTTTCTCTGACAACTCGTTTGCCCATACTTGTCTAAAGTTCTGACGGACATATACCGGAGTACCGGTACAAATGCGTACAACCGGACGATACAACGTTTCCTCGTACAAGCTCTCCCCTTGTTCAGTCGGTACATTGATATTAAACAACGGAGTATTACTTTCATCAAATTTTACCTGAGACCATTCTGGTGCAAGAAAGTCTTCATCCCCGGTAAAACCAGTCTTAAAGGAAACAAGACATTGCGGCTGCAACTGACGAACATATTGATACAGATGTCCGGTCTCTACAAATTCGTTCGGATGGCGGTAGCACTCTCCTATCCCATCAAACCAGATTGCCGCAATGCTACCATAGTTTGTCAGCAATTCTCTCAATATCACTTTCATCTCCTGATGAATGTGATCGTTGGGAGGAGCCACATATAAGCATAATCCCAATCCTCTCTTTTCACATGCATCAGCCAATTCTTTTACAAAGTCTCTGTGCAGCATATTCTGAGAATTCCAAGGAGACAGGCTTGTATCAAACATAAACATCCTCCCCAATACATGATGAGTGGTAAAGGTAATGTATTTCATACCAGCCCGGACTGCCACTTCGGCTATACTGTCTGCATTGAAGCGTTCCGGACGGAATGACCGTATCAACTGCTCCACCCGTGGAGATACTTCAGTAAACTTATGATGCAGATGAAGGTTACGTACGTACCGGTTCAACCCTTCGTACTGCTTTTTTTCCTGATGCCATTCGTCCGTCTGTATCCATTCTTTTGTTCCTCCAGGTAGCTGACTGGCAGGAGAAAAACTAATCATCATCCCAAACTTGGCTTCTTTAAACCATTTTAAAGCAGCCGCACGAGGATTCTGTCCATATACCTCCTTATACTCCTTCAGGTAAGCAGGTACCTGTCCCGTCTGAGCAGTTGCTGTCGTATACAAAATCATTGATAAGCACAATAAGGTAATATACTTTTTCATTCTTTACTAAAAAATCAATATTTATTTAAAAATTTTATACACATAAAATCCTTTAAGAAAGAGATTGTTCCACAATAAAAACAACTATCATAAAGAGTATCTAAGGGAGCATAGCAAAGATTCTTTTATACATCAACTTGTACTCTTGAAATCCTTCACTCTATTCCCTTAGATAACAAAATAATAGCTAATCTTATTTTAACATCTTCTCAGATTTACAAAATCTGCTTTAAACACTATTCCATATTCTCGGGGAAACGCTGTCCGGGAACCCATGTACCACGAGCAGTCATATGACGCTGATGTTTAGTATAGTCGTGTATGACGGTACCTTGACCTTCATTGACTTTCCAGTACAATTCCAAGTGTTCCGTTTCCGGATTCACTGCATACATATTATTGGCTATTTCTGATTCTGTACGGGCACAAGACCAAACGCGAACTTCACTTACCGACTTTGCTTTAATCAGATAAGTATTCCAAGAATAAATAGCTCCTGCATTAGAACCAGCCCCCGTTGATAAATCTAATTTTCCATCTTTATATAACTTATAGGTTGAACCATCATATACAATGGCAACATGATGCCATACATTAGGCTGGTATTTTGTAGGACCATAATAAGGAATATTCTGTATCTTAAACTGAATTTCATCTACCGGATGATCAAATTCACCAAATCGAGCAAACAAGCCTTTTTTATCAGGACCATTAAAAGATAAGATATGTTGATTTTTTACATATTTATCGACTCTTGTTAAAAACTCTATTGTCCAATTATTCATATTCATAGTTTCCTCTGCATCTTCAGGGAGAGTTAACTGCTCAAAAGTAGCATTCTTCAAAATATTAGTAATAATTACCCTATCCAATAAAATCACTAAATGGGAAGAAGCCTCCAATAAAGAAGTTCCACTAACCCCTGTAATACAAACCGGAATAGCATATTTATCGGCCTCGTTTACCGTTTCATCCAAAGGATTTATATTTACCCTGATTGGAGAAGCAGAGAGTTTACCCGGCTCAATCGTTATCTCTTCCTCACTCAAAGAATACAAATGTTCCGGCAACGGAAGATTATTAGTACCATTCAACTTATTATATTCCTCCAGCACGGCCGGATCGCTATGCAAGGTTGCCTTCACTTGTGCCTGGGCAGGTGCAGACATCCTAACAGTAAAAGATGTACTTCCTCCCAAATCATCGACTGTCAGTCGCTTATAATTTACATTTTCCGCATCTGCAATGTAAATATTTTCCGTAATCGGATCATATTCTGCCTTGCATCCTGCCAGACAGAAAAGTGCTGCTGCACATATTGAAATAAATAAAGTTTTCATCGCTCTATTAAGGTTTAGCCGGATTCATAATTTGTATTGCCTCACGAATGTATTTCCAATCTGGATAATTATTATAATCGTATTCCATATGGAAGGCACCGCAACCGCCTTTCCGCCCTTCCTTGGGTTGCCACATCGCCATTCCAATCAGCGAAGGCACCACCGTACCATCGGGAAGACGAAAATCTACTCCTCCTGTACTGGCATACTTCTGAAATTCTTCACATACCAAGAACTGTTCGGGTTTCCAGCCTATTGCCACTGCTTTTTTCATTCGGTTATCCAATCCAGCATTTCCTGTAGCAGAATAAGCCTGTGAAATAGCCAAATTAAAATAAGGCACGATTTCCGGAAGAATAAAGTCATACTCCCCATCCAGATACAATACCTTGTCTGTACCCGACATCGGACCCAATTCTTTACCCAATTCCTTTACAAAACGAGCCACTTCCTTTTTGTCGGAGAAATACCCCCCTCCTCCATAGTTGGGTTCATAGTCCAAGTCAATCCCGTCGTATCCATACTTTCTGACTGTATCACACAAGGCATGAGCATACTGTATCACCCCTTCCGGTGTCTGGGGGAAACCAAAGCCTACATTCTGCATCAGAAAGGTAAATACCACCTTCGAGCCTTTCACCTCTTGTACATAGCGCATATCCGCAATCTGTTCAGGAGTCAGATTGTACATATACTGCCCAAATACCGAAAAAATATCAATGGAGTCGGGGGCCGAAGAAAGGCTGGGACGTCCGGAAGCACTGACATTTCCTTCCCAGTATCCAAACCATCCGAAACAAAGCTGATGCTCCGAACGCTTGTAGGCACGCAGATTCTCCCAGTATTCTTCCGTTTTAGGATTCAAAGAAGAGTTATCTTCTACATCCTGTATCTTAATGTTTTCAAGTTCGGTCCAAGAGTCGCACGACACAAACAAGTTGACACCCAATGCCAACAATAAAGAGGCAAATATATATTTTGCTTTCATATGATAATATATTTAAAATTAATGTTTCTTTTTATCCCACCACAATGGAGTACCAGCTTCATCAGGTCCCCCCAAAAGCTGAGTGGCTTTCTCAATGTTTTCAGGATTCAAACGTCTTTCTGACGGCGGGAACGGAATACGGCGCGGCCCAATCTTGACATCTACCGTACCGTTGCTGTAGTCATTGATAACTTGATACTGTGCCGGATAGCCAGTTCTGCGATATTCCGACCAAGCTTCCGCTCCATTTGGATAGAGAGCAATCCATTTTTGAGTAATAATGCGCTCCAGTTTACGTTCTTCGCTGTCAGAAGGATTCCATTTGATGGTTACATCGCTTTTTGCTTCGATGGAATGGCTTCCATCTATCTTGCTGACAAATTTCACAGCTGTTTTCGTATCATCTTGCAGATAAGCATCGGCTCCGTCCACTCCCTTTTCGGCAAACGAAAGACGAATACCCTCTTCATAAGCTGTCTGCATAGCTTCCTCACCACCAAAATCACCAGGCCAATGCAAGGCTGCTTCGGCCTTCAAAAAAGATGTTTCTGCAGCCGAAAACCATACAATTGGATCAGTAAACAGACCGGCAGGCGAAGATAAATCTTTCCACTTTGTTTTATTCGTTACAGCCACTCCTGTACGCATTCCAAAATATCCGGTCGCTCCGTTAATTGTAGCCTGCTGGAAATAAACTTTCAAACGTGGATCTTCATACCCATTCATAAACGACTGCATCAATGCTCCCATACGAATATCAGAATAGGTATCCCACATAGTCTGAATAGGATTCTTTATAATAAAACCCTTTCCACTTTTCAAAGCTGCATTATCATCATTTTTTTCAATTAAACCTCCCGAATGTTCTAAAGCTTTCTTCACATGCTCATATGCCAACTGATTATCTACATAGACACAACGCATGGCAATACGCAATCTCAATGAATTCGCAAAACGAATCCATTTGGTATAGTCACCATCATACACCAAATCATAATCTTCCAAGGGACGACTGTTAGGATATTGAGCTACAAAATCTGTTAAGGTATTGATGGCTCCATCCAAGTCACTTAAAAACTTCTTGTACAATACTTCTTGGGAATCGTACTCGATATTCAGTGATCCACCGACTTCTATCTTTGAATACGGAAGTGGACCATATAAATCGGACAAACGATGTACTGAAGCCGTTTTTATGATAGTAGAGAGAGCCACAGTAGGATTGGTAATATCGTTTCCTACCAGCTTGCGCACATTCATATCTGCTCCAATCACTTGTACAAAGGTGTTTTTAAATGGTATATCCGTCCAGTCGTCAATGACATAGGCATAGGTCGTACCATTTTTTCCTTGGTTCCACTCCCCAATACCTGCCATATAACCGGCATACACATCACCTACCAAATTTTGGGATACCTGAAACTGATGAGGATGAGTGGGTATTACACAATTTTGCATCGTAGGGAAAAAAGCTCCTACTTTAAAATTATCACCATCCAACATATCGTCTGTCGGCTCATCCGGATTAGTATTAAACTCCTCGAAACGACCTGTACACGAGGTAAATACTATTATTATAGAAGCTGCTATCAGCTTTACATAATTTGTCTTTTTCATACGTATTATAAATTAGTAGTCAAACTTTACGCTAAATCCTAAGTTACGTGTACTAGGCTGCATAAAATAATCAAATCCTTGGTAATAAGTACCGGTAGAAGAAGTCAGTTCAGGATCGAATGGAGCTTTATTATAAATCATCCACAGATTTCTTCCTATAAAAGAAACCGTCAATCCTAATTTATTTTTAAACCATTCACGTGGAAGAGTATACCCCAAGGTCAACTCCTGCAAACGTACATTAGTAGCACTATACACGTATTGTGAAATCATACCGGTTTCACCTCCACCGATAAATTGGTAGAAATACTGTGCATCCAGTTTACCATTATTCACCTGTACACCTCCATTATCACGAGCAATAGCAGATGCCTCCGATACTCCATAATTGTCGAGAGCAGCCTGAGTAGCAGAAACCACTTCACCGCCAATACGAGCAGAGAGCAAGAAACTCAAATTAATTCCTTTCCATGAGAAACTATTGCGAAAACCAAGATTATAATCAGGATTAGAATTTCCCACCTTAATAGTTTCATCTACTGGAGTTCCCAAAGTATTGCTCCCTGGATCTACCCATATATCTCCCTGATTATCGGTACGTAAAAAACTAGTAGCATAAATATCACCAATAGATCCACCTGGAACCAACTTCATCAAATAAGTACCAGCCTTCGAAAACTCCATTTCCGGCATATTGAGAGGCAATCCTGTTATTGGGTCATTGAATCCATCCACTAAAGATACAATCTTATTTCGGTTCATAGAAAAGGTCAACTGGGAATCCCAAGAGAAATCTTTACCAAAAGTGTCGCTATAACTCAACGAAGCTTCAATACCCCAGTTGCGCACATTACCTGTTTGAACAATAATACTGGAATAACCGGTAGAAGCCGAAATAGGAGCGGTAAAAGTCTGGTTGTATGTATTCGACTTATAATAGGTAACATCCAAATTCAAACGATTTTCAAAAGTGCGGAAATTTACTCCTAATTCATAAGACCGTGTTTTTTCAGGATAAAGTTTTCCTACCGGATACTGAGTGATGGTACCAAGAATTCCCTGATTGTCGTATGGATAGGTAGGAATAGACAAGAAACGGGGAATAGCAGAACCTACATCACTGTATGAACCACGTAATTTCAAGAAAGTAATCCACTTTGGCATTTTGAATATTTCTGAAAGGATCACAGAACCACCTACCGACGGATAGAAAAATGAAAGCTGTTCAGTATTAGCCAAAGCAGAAGCCCAGTCATTTCGGGCTGTTACACTCAGATAAGCCATACTCTTGTAGCCCAAATCAGCACTGGCAAAGATGGACTGAGTGACATCGATATACCGTTTATGGCTGACTCCGGATGAACTGGCATTCAAATCCACATTTTTTACAGCAAAGAAATTAGGAATCTGTTTCAAGTGACCATAATATGCCATTTCGCTATGTTTCAGATGAGACAAACTTGCACCCACATGAGCTGTTAAATCAAAATCGCCAAACGACTTGTTTACGTTACCCATCACATCGGCATAAGCCTGCATGTTTGTAGTTTCGCCATAATGATAGTATCCTTTTTCTTGTGCAAACTTACCAGATGTACCCGCATAATATTTCTTTTGTGAGACTTTTACATCATTATCCAGCCGAGCACGTGCAGACAAATTAAACCAATCAACAACATTCCAGGTTACACCAGCATTAAACATATATCGGTCCTTATCCCCGAGGAAAAGATTACGGTTAATAATCCAATAAGGATTTTGCATACTGGTACCTCCGTCTCCATAAGGCCAGTACTGGGTGTAGATGTTTCGGGTTTCATCATAACGCTCATACGTTCTGATTTTATCAAAGTCTTCTCCACGCGGAAACAGATACAACGGAATCAACGGATTGAAATACTGTCCCTGTGTACCCATGTTCTTATCATTCTGTTTGACATAACTTGCCCCTAAATCAAGTGTAATTTTATCGTTAAAGAGTTTAGACGTATTTCGAATAGTAAAATTATATCTGTTATAGGTATTGCCAGGCATAATACCTTCTGCATTATTTGTTCCTAAAGACAGAAAAGTCTGATTTTTCTCCGTACCAGTAGACAAAGTAAACGAATTAGATACATTGTATCCTGTCCGGAAGAAATCCAACGGATCATAATCGGAAGGCTGATCCAATTTGGCTCCCCAACTCGTATATTCCCCTGGTTGATTTCCATAAGTGTTTTGGAACTTAGGAGTAACAAAAGGCTTCATAAAATCAGTAGCATGGGTAAATGTAATCTTTGCCTTTCCAGCTGCACCTTTTTTTGTTGTAATCAAAATAGCACCATTGGCTGCATTACTACCATAGAGAGCTGCCGCCGAAGGACCATTCAATACAGACATACTTTCAATATCCTCAGGGTTAATATCGGAAATGCTTTCTCCTCCGGGACGATCAAACATACCTTGTACACTTCCAGAATTCGTATTAAACAAAGGTACGCCATCAATAACATAAAGTACATTATTATCTTTAGTAATAGACTTGGCTCCACGCAATACAACCTTGGTACTACCACCTACACCCGCAGCCGAACTGTTAATCTGCAAACCGGCAACCTTACCAGCCAATGACTTAACAAAGTTCGCATCTTTTACAGCTGTAATCTCATCCGATTTAACTTCAGTCAAGTTGTAACCCAGTGCTTTCGTCTTACGTTTGATACCCAATGCAGTTACCACTACTTCATCCAACACTTCGGTATCTTCCTTCAGTGTTACATTCAGTATTCCATTCGCATCGGCTCTCAACTGCTGACTCTTATAGCCTACATAAGAAACTTCCAATAATGAATTGGAAAATACATCCAATGAAAAGTTACCATCGAAATCGGTGATTGTACCGTTTGAGGTTCCGTCTTCCCTAATTGTTGCTCCGATGACAGGTTCCCCTTTTGCATCTACAACCTTACCGGTAATCTTGGTCCGTTTGCCTGTCTGCTTCTGAACAGACTGTATTTTTTTAATTATAATTTTCTTCCCCTGAATTTCATAACCGACCCCTTGTTGTCCGGACAGTATCTGTTTCACTACTTCATCCAATGTAGCATTGTCCGCCGAAATCGAAATACGCTGTTTGGTATCCACATCGTTCGAAGAAAATACGAACGAATAACCGGATGTTTTTTTCAACTGCTCCATTGCTTCTTTCACCGTCACATCATTGACTTTCAACGATATATCTTGAGAGAAGGCCGATAAATGAAAGCAAAAGGCTGTTGAGGCTATTAGCATAGCCTTACTAATAGATCTCATAATTCTTCTGATTTAAGTTTAAAAAAGATAATTTCTAATTGATAAGAATTAAGGATTTACTATATTTGTAAAGTCCTAAATTTAAGTTGTTTCGTCCCAAAAACAACTTCTATTCAATCGGAGGATGTGTCCGCATGCTCCGATTTGTTTTTTATCCCGTTTTTTTACAATGTTTCATACGCAATAGGCTTTTAAGGTTTAACATTCATGCAAATTAATTAATAATGCCAATCAGCAGTTGGCTTTCTGATTC